>Ga0207866_1000620_pt1 | contig 47655 bp, 39 predicted proteins | sample HigsolmetaAR203D_FD_184835 | JGI IMG/M metagenome (GOLD analysis project Ga0207866, IMG submission 184835) | Ionic liquid and high solid enriched microbial communities from the Joint BioEnergy Institute, USA - AR20-3-D (SPAdes) (version 2) ...
GCGTTGCCCCCCACTGATGGAAGTTTCACTTTATTTGGTGACGGCTTCTAATAGCCCCTAATCTAATAAGGATGGGTCTTCTTCCCTTTACTCTGAATCACAGGCAGATCGCCTGTGATTTTTTTATTTCGAAAGGAAGAGATCACATGACCAAAAAAATAAAAAGTGCGGAACTTGTCAGTGAATTTGTAGAGGCATTCAGATGCCCACTCTGTAAAAGTTCGATGAAGGTTGTTGATTTTAAAAGCTTAATATGCTCTAAAAACCATACTTTTGATTTCTCAAAACAAGGATATGTAAATTTGATGACTCATCCCTCGAAGAGTCATTACAAGAGAGAATTGTTTAAAGCCAGACACAAGATCATTATCGAAAGTCATTTATATACTCCCATGCATGAAATGATTTCGAAAGTGATAACGGAATATATGGATGTTTCTGTTAAACCTTTTATGATTGTAGATTTAGGCTGCGGAGAAGGTTCTCATTTACAAAGGATTTTGGACGAATGTAAGGTTCCGGCAATGACTGGTGTGGGTCTTGATATTTCAAAGGAAGGCATTGCCATGGCTGCTAAGAGGTACGAAAACCAAATTTGGCTAGTAGGCGACTTGGCAAAATCACCATTGGAAGATCAATCGTTTCATGTGATTTTGAATATCTTATCTCCTTCCAACTACAAGGAATTCAAGAGGATTTTAGTGGAAGATGGGCTAGTCATTAAGGTTGTTCCTCGACCTAATTATCTAAAGGAGCTACGAGAAGCATTCTATGATCACAAGGAAAAAAGGGTCTATAAAAATGATCAAACAGTATCCCTTTTTAAAAAGCATCTCCGACTACTGGATGTTTTCCATTTATGTTATACAAAGAACCTTAATAAAACGGAACTAAAAAATTTGGTTCAAATGACCCCTCTTGCTTGGTCTGCGGATAAAGCACGTATTGATGCGTTTATTCATCGGGACTCCGCTCGGATCACAGTTGATCTAGATATTTTAGTTGGTATGAATAAAGGCTTGAAAAGTAAGTTATCATCGCACAATCGAATGGGGGGGCAGTGAATAATGGAAAAAGTATATATTGAATTAAAAAATATCGAAGTCTCCTTTTTAGGCCAATTAGTATTAGATATCCCGCGATTAGCAGTACACCAATTTGATCGTATCGGGATTGTTGGAAAAAATGGGGCTGGAAAGAGTACGTTATTGAAACTTTTGGACGGTCAAATTACACCAGATAAAGGCCAAGTAAATCGCTTTGCGGATTTTGCTTATTTCGATCAACTGTCAAGACCGATTGAAAAAGAAATAGATTTTGATCTTCTAGGAAAGCTCTCTATACCTCAGACAGAAGTTGAAAATTTAAGCGGCGGTGAACAAACACGTTTGAAGTTAGCGGGAATTTTCTCCACCTACCATGAAGGGTTATTGATTGATGAGCCGACAACACACTTAGATGAGGCCGGTGTACAGTTTTTCATCGATGAGCTGCGCTATTATTACGGTGCGCTTGTTCTTGTTAGCCATGATCGTCATGTGTTAGATGAACTCGTTACAAAAATTTGGGAAGTTGAAGACGGGCGTGTAACGGAATATACAGGGAATTATTCCGACTACTCAGCACAAAAAGAACTCGCTCGTAATAGACAGCTTAAGGATTACGAAAAATACGTGAAAGAAAAAACACGTCTTTTAAAAGCGGTGGAAGAAAAGATGAAAAAGGCCGAAAAAGTGACCCAGGCCAATAATCGTATGTCAAAAAAGGAAACGAAAGCAAAGGCAAATAAAATGTTTATGACGAAATCAAAAGATACAAGCCAAAAGGCGATCCAACGTGCAGCAAAAGCGATTGAGCAGCGAGTGGAGCAACTCGAAGCAGTGGAGGCGCCAAAAAAGGAACAAGCACTTTATTTTCCTCAGCCAACGGCTCTCAAGCTACACAATAAGTTTCCGATTATGGCAGACCGATTAACGTTAAAGGCAGGAAATAAAATCCTGCTCAAAGAAGCTAGTTTCCAATTCCCATTAGGCAGCACCATCGCGATTACGGGAAAAAATGGTTCAGGGAAAACAACACTCCTTCGCCATATCATACAACAAGGGGAAGGGATTATCGTATCTCCTAAAGCTGTCATCGGATCGTACGAACAAATGGGTTATGAATTTGAGAAAGATGAAACTGTACTTGCATTTATGAAAGAACGGAGCGACTATGATGAAAGCAAGATCCGTGCTGTCCTACACGCAATGAATTTTACTGGAAATGATTTGAGAAAAAATGTCCGCCATTTAAGTGGTGGAGAAGCGATCCGTTTAGTATTGTGTCAACTGTTTTTGGGAAAATACAATGTGCTGGTTTTAGACGAGCCGACCAATTTTTTGGATGTTTTCTGTATTGAAGCGTTAGAACGCTTTTTAAAAGGATATGAAGGCACTGTCCTACTTGTATCACACGATCACATGTTTATTCAACGTGTAGCGGATCATATATATGTCATTGAAAACCAACAACTAAAGTTGAGAAGCTAATTAGGGAAAGAAGGAGAGAATACTTTCTCTGCTTCTCAGAAAGATAGACAAAAGGCATCCGAATATGCGCATTCGGATGCCTTTTGTTACCTCTGACATATCCATACATTGCAGAGGTGGCAGGATTATAGCAATCCTTATTGAATTTTAAGTATCAATGGTTTTATACATAAATAATTCTATTGGAATTGAGAAAAGTCATAAGCTGTTGAAGCGCTGTGGAAAAAGGGGGGAGATTTGTTGTTACATCCATTAACCAATCGTATTTTTTATATGAAACATTCATATGAAACGGACCGGCCTGTTCTAGGCCTCATTTGCGGGGAAAATAATGGTTTCATTGTGGATGCCCGCCAGAGTTTTTTTCGTGCATGAAGGACAAATTTTATATAACATTTATCTTTTTTCGCGTTATTGAAAAAAGTCGTTTGTCTTCTGGCAAAAGACTTTGTGCAGAAGCTGTATTTTTACCCCAGTTCAAAGGGCTGAAGCAGCCTCAAAATGAATTGGCTGCTCTAAGTGATGTTAAGAGGGAGCGGCCATTTCTTAATCAAAAGGTTAATCGTTGTATAAAATCACTTTCATCGCTTTTTCTTTGGCTGCATTGCCAAATACATCATATGCTTGGATGATTTGATCCAGAGGAAAGCGATGGGTGACTAACTGCTGTGGCGAGATCTTCCCTGATTCCACTGTCTTTAACAACATCGGTGTTGTACTTGTACTGACCAGTCCGGTTGAGATCTTCACATTTCGAATCCACAATTGTTCTAGGTGCAATTCGACAGGCTTGCCGTGTACACCGACGTTGGCTAGACGTCCGCCCGGCTTTAGGATTTGCTGACAGATGTCGAAGGTTACCGGAAACCCAACGGCTTCAATCGCCACGTCAACACCTTTTCCATCCGTTAATTCCATCACTTGTTTAACCGCATCGCTCTTAGAGCTGTTTACTGTCTGAGTGGCACCGAACTTTTTAGACATCTCTAGGCGATTATCGTCAAGGTCGATCATGATGATCTCCGCCGGTGAATAAAGTTGTGCCGTTAAGAGTGCCGACATTCCAATCGGTCCTGCGCCGACAATCGCAATGACATCCCCAGGCTGAACTTCACCGTTGATCACCCCGATTTCCAGACTCGTCGGTAAAATGTCGCTCAACATGACAAGTGCTTCTTCATCGGTTCCCGGAGGAAGATGATACATGCTTGTATCGGCATAAGGGATCCGAACGTATTCTGCCTGGGTTCCGTCGATTAAGTGCCCCAAAATCCACCCACCGTTTTCACAGTGGGCATACATCGCTTTTTTGCAATAATCGCATCTTCCACAGGAAGTGACACAAGAAATCAGCACTTTGTCTCCGGGTTTGAAATTGTTGACACCCGTGCCGACTTCTTCTACTATTCCAATTCCTTCGTGTCCCAGTGTTCGGCCGTCCGTTACCGCCGGTACATCTCCGCCTAAGATATGCAAATCCGTGCCGCAAATCGTCGTTTTGGTGATTCTTACAATGACATCAGTTGGATTCTGAATCGTCGGCTTGTCTTTCTCTTCCCACTCGATTTTTTTCGGTCCATGGAATACAAGTGCTTTCATCATTATACCTCCTATGGTTTCGTTCGCGAAGTTCCCCTCGGTTACCAAATGAAAGGTCGTACCGTCAGGGTTTAACCAGGTTAGGCGTTACTAAAGTGGTTAGGCGTTACTAAAGTGGATTATCGTCCTGTTAGTATTTTCCCCTTGAGATCATTAAATTATTCTGCTCTATAGGAGGCGTGAGGGAGAGTTGGAATGGAAATTATTGAGAGTATGGGTACATAGCGAAAAATGCTAGATTCAATCAAAAATATTTATTCTAGTATAATAGAAGAAAAGTTATTGGAGAGATCAATATGAAAATAACCAAACAAAACGCTGAACATTACATATGGGGTGACCATTGTGATGGATGGCATTTAGTGAAAAGTCCAAATTTAAGCGTGATTCAAGAACGTATGTTGCCCAATACTTCGGAGGTCAGACATTATCATCAATATGCACGCCAATTTTTCTTTGTATTAAAAGGTACAGCAACTATTGAGATAGATGGTCAAAAGATTATTTTACATTCACAAGAAGGGATTGAGGTGCCTCCTTTGACTCCGCATCAAATGATGAATGAATCAAATGAAGAAGTTGAGTTTTTGGTTGTATCTCAACCTCATAGTCATGGCGACAGAATATTAGTAGATGAAATCTAATGTTTCCAGAAAAGTAAGCAGCTAATGAAAGCACGGGTGAAAAGAGGGAAAATGCTTTTTTATCCGTGTTTATTTTTTGGTTCTATTGCGAAGGATTGCGGGCTTAAATGAATAAGGAGAAAAGGTGCTAAGAATAAAGAGGAAAAATAAAATCGAGGGGAGAATTATTTTCGTGCATTTACACCCGATTGAATAAACTGTGAACATATGAATGATCATTCTTCCATGTTTGAAAGGGAACGAAATAGATGAAAAAACAATATGTAATGATTTTATGCATATCTTTTGGCGTGTTCGCTTCTGTCATGAGCAGTACGATGCTGTCCATAGCTTTTCCAGATATCGTGGCTAGCTTTCATATCTCCTATTCTTCCTTGCAAATTCGGAATATTTTGTTTTTCGCTGTTTTCGCGACGGGTCTTCCTTTATTTGGCCATTTGGCTGATCGAGTTTCTCCCAAATTGTTGATGAGCATGGGGCTGCTGTTATTTTGTCTATCCAGTTTTTTAAGCGGATTCCTTCATCATTGGTACTTATTCTTGGCATTTCAGTCCTTTCAGGCTGTCGCAGATTCTATGATCGTTCCAGCTCAAGTGGTTCTGATCCGTAAATTGTTTCCTCAAGATAAAACGGGCTGGGCTTTTGGCTGGTTTTCGGGGACACTTTCGGCTGCTACTCTTGTAGGACCCGCTTTGGGCGGATTCATTGTACGTTATTTTCATTGGGAAACCATATTTTATTTATTATCGCTCATTTCCTTTCTATCTTTTCTTTTCGTAAGATGGGTTGTTTCAGAAGTTCAAGGTTCTGATGAAAAGGCAACATTGCCTTATTTAAGCACGATGAGTTTGTTAGGGTTTATTCTATCGGTGCAAGTTTTATTTCTACATACCCGTCTTATGACCAAAATGATAGCGTTTGTTATCGTATTTTGTAGTTTAGGATTGCTCATTTTTTCTGAAAAACGTAAACAGCAAGGGAAAGCCATATTCCCAACGAGCGCATGGAAAAATTGGATGTTTATCCATTCATTGTTTCGAGTTTTTTTATTGTATATGGTGAGTAATGCTGTATTACTGTATGTTCCAAGTTTCATGAGAGATGTCCATCATATGGAGCCGCAAATAGTAGGGTTTATTCTATTAATGGATTCCATCATTGGCGTATTTTTTGCTGGATTGGCTGGAAAATTAGCGGATAAAGCCCCGCACCGAACTTTATTAATCGGAATGATGATTTCGATCATGGGGGTCTTTCTATTAAGTGTAAGCGGAATAATTCGTCTTCCTGCTATTTTCATGTTCGGGATCATCTATTTATTATTGGGAATGGGTGGGACGGTTTCGATGCCTGCTTTAAATGCGATTGCGCTGCTTTCCGTACCCGAAAAGGAAACAGGCAGCTATATGGGAGTTTTCCAAATGATTCAGTTTGGAACAGGAGCTTTTGCAGCAGGGCTATTTTCCACTTTAGTCGAAGCAGTTCATAATACGGGGGAAATCTCTGTAAGTGGATTTACAAAAATGACTGTTATTTGTCTCGTTTTCTATTTGATTGCGCTTTTGACTCTTCTATGGGATAAAAAGCTGTTAAAAGAAAAAAAGAATGAAATCACGGCTCTGAAGCTCTAACAGTGTTCTGAAAAGTCAATTTTTGTTGCCAGTACACCAATTACCTTTTTTGTCATTGAAAATGTGGAAGCAACTGACTAATTCAAAAGTAGTTTTAATAGTGCGGGGGAATCATTATGGTGTTTGTTTGCCGAAAACATGTATACGAAGGATCAAAACTGCTTCGTATTTTCCATGTACAAAAATAAATGGTTACTGCAAGATTGCTGCGAAAAAAATAATTTTTACCGAAAAGCGATTATTTATCATCTATGTTTTGAGATAATGACATAGATCTACCTTTGAATGGTCATAAAAGAAGCGCGCCCTCTCCACATTCTTATAAATGGGAGAGGGCTTTCCCTTTTGTTTCATATTGAAAAAAATAGTATCAAACGTCAATCGATGGTATTGGAATCAGCCGAAAGCTTTGTCGTCTTTTGCTTCGATCATCATGCAAAGAGAAGAAAATCGCTTCATTTTCCATAAACAAACTGCAATCAAACTAGTTCTTATTTAGAGACCGGAATCGGACAAAAGCAATCAATCCATTCGGTTAATAATTTTTGCAATTCATTTACACCGATGAGGAGGTCTGATTCTTCTTGATCGTCAGGGAAGAGCTGCAAAAAATAGCCATAATCCGTATTAAATAATACTTCTTTATAATCGTCGCCGGGATATATACAAACAACTTCTTTGACAATATTGAATTTTATTTTTCCTTTGTCATCGGTATATTTAATTCCTCTATAATCGTCCATTTGCTCCATCGTGGAGGTGGAACCATACTCCTGGAATATATTGTATAATGGACGGTATTTGACTTCCAGAACAAATGAAGATTGGAAGATCTTTTGATGATCTTGCATTTTATATAAATCAACTTTAATATCAGGCTTTTTTCGGAATTTTGTACTGAAAAAATGCTTGTTTTTCTCAATGGCTAATCGTGAATTATATTCCAGTTCCTCGTTATAAATGACTTCAATCAAACAACGGCGTTCCTCGTTTTCGAGAGTAATCTTTGTTCCGTCATCTAATCCGTCTTTATATAATGACAGCTTTAATTGCTCCTTTAAATCATAATCAGCAGGAAAATGAAAATTTAAATATTGCAGACTTTCAATGACAACAAAGTAAACAAAATACTCATACAACAAATACGTAGGTTTATAGGCTGGAATGATCCATTCCTCTGTGTGAGCTGGATTTGACTGTTGTTTTAATTGTTGCATGATATGATCAAATAACAAGTAACTTTTTTTATGAATTTTTGTTTTTCTTTTTACTTGGTGGTGGCAAATCGATTTCCAAAACGAATGCTCTAAAACGGCTTGTAATCGATTACTCGATTTTTTCACCCTTTCCATCAAGTTTAATAACTGTTTTTCCTCGATCCGATATTGTTGCAACTTTCTTTCCAGCCGATGATAGGTGTTTTCGATTTTTTTCTTATGTGAATAGGTGATCGTGTTTCGATTCGAAATGCTATTTATTTCTGTTTTTATTTGGTTTAAATCTTGTAATGTGTTCTCTATTTTTTGTTTTTGTTTGGATAAATAAGGATTCAATTCGTTTTTCCCTTCTGTTAACCGTTTTAGTAATTCATGTATTTTCGTTTTTACCATTCGATTATTGTCCGTATCCACAGATGTGATATATTTACGGTTTAAATATTTAGACTGTTTGAAAAGAAAGCCTTTGGAACTATTTTGCCATTTAATGCTGGTTGAATCGAGATGTTTAGGGATATTCTCGACCACGTAATCATAGATGATGGTTGATTCGCTTTCCTTTTGAATGCTGTCAAGGGAGGCAAATAATTTTTTCTCCGCTTTCTCATACCATTTATAAAAAGAAACAAAATGACTCTTGTCAAAGATCGATTGCTCTCCTAATCCATGATTAAAATTCATTATATCTTCAGTAATCCCTTGGATTTTTTCATTTAATAAATTGTGAATTTTTTTTAACTGGATTTTCGTGACATTTTTTGGTGTGATCGAAAAAGCACCATAATAGCTTTGTGAATGATAGCGAATTTCAAAAATATAAGTTCCACACCGCCATGGATAAACGGTATTTTCGTTTTCTTGATATAACACTTTTTGGTTGTTTAGATTATTTAAAATGAAAACATCATAAAAATCTTTTTCGTCTTCTCCGAATATTTTGTTCCAAATGACTTCTATTTCGATATCATTTCCTTCACTATTTAACACCACTGCTAGCTTTTTATATTCCTCAATTTCATATACATAGTTCATAACATTTTTGATGTCTGAAACTAAATGGCCGATCGGTTGCTTGTGATTTCCTATTTCTAAGTGCAGATGAAACGGTAAGCGATGTTTTTTATCTATTACCATACAATTATTGAACGTATCCATATAGCATCAACTCTTTAGCTTTCTGTTTAATAAACTTAATTGAATTGGTGAAATTTGATACTTTTTGTCCGGTTTCTGACATGAAGATTTTAACTAATGCTCCTTCTTCATACTGATTTTCATCCACATATGTTCCTACTAGCGGACCTACAAATGTTTCAATTCCTTTGATTTTCGATAAAATTCGTTGGACGACTTGAAAATCGAAAGCTTCCTCTCTTGATATCATGGCTTCTCCCTCTTCATTAACGGGGACATTGGCAATAAACCTTGCAATTCCGTTGACCGTTCTAAACGAAACACCTTTCTGTTTGTCATAGGTTTGAAGCAATTCATGAATTTGATCAAGCAAGGTTAATTCATCTGTTGATAATAGATTTAACAAATCATCATCTAAGCTGGAATTTTTCAAAAACGCTTTATGAATCACGTTTAAAGGTTCAACTTCTTTTACTTTTTGATATTTTTTATAATCATTTTTTATTCCGATAAAGCTTCTTTTTCTCGGATAAATGACGTTCGCACGATCTAATAGACGGTCTGAAAAATCTGTGGTCGTTTCATCAAAATTAACCGTTCCAACAAAAATAATGTTGTTATGAATTTTGATTTTGGATTTGTAATGGCCATTAATGCAACGATCTTGATCACTAAAGAGTGTTAAATACCTTTCTTCCTCATTTAATTCTAATAGGGATATAAAAGGACTAAACCAGTGTTCGACTTGTGATAAGTTCATTTCATCAAATATCACCATATGAATGCGATCCGGATGTTTTTCTGCTTCTAATAATAAACTGACTAGCCCAGTTTCGCTTTCATGATAAACACCTGTTGAAGGATTTAAAAAACCTAGTACGTCATTTGGTTCTTTATATGACGGAGAAACAGGAATGATCAACATTCTTTTTCCAAGCTCAAGACCTAACGTTTCTCCATAAATTTTGGCTAGCTGCGTTTTTCCTGTCCCGGACATTCCGCCAATAATCGTTAGCATGTTTGTTTTTACACTGACATGGAAGGAGATCATATCTTTTTCATCGTAAAACAATCGATATTGGTTTTGAGCTTTTTCAATAAACCGCTGCAAAAATTCATATTCTTCTTTATTAAACGTACGCTTTACATTTTGGTCTGTAAAATGATCTTCAATTTCCTGTTCAATTCCTTCTTCCGGTTCGGAATATGAAAATTGCTCAATTAAGCTTATCCCTTCTTTATAGACTTTATCTTGTAAATTCGACAATTCCTTGTTTTCGATAAAATATAAATCATTGTCAATTCTAGCGTGAACGATTTCTGCAAATTCATCTTCTATTTCAATAAAACGGACATCCACTCCATCTTTTTGTGAATACGTTGTCGGATTGTTCGATTTATTGAATGATACTTGATATAAAGTACCTTCATAATAAATAAACTTAGGAGAATCGAAGATATTAGGATAAGAATTGAGCGTAATCGGATATCCTTTTTTCACCAATTTCATTTCTAAATCTTTTTTCGTTTCTTCCACCTTTAATTGCGGACCAGGGATTAACGCATACTTGCTTTGTGGCTCGATATTTTCCACTTTCACAATATCTACATAAACAAACTCCGGCTTAGGATCCAGCTTAAATACAAGGAGCTTTCCTTCCAATAACTCTCTGACTTTCTCAAGCCTTTCATAAAACATAAGATGATCGTAGTCGATCAACTCGTTAAATAATTTTCTATTTTGCCTGCTGCGAGTATTCCCTGTTAAAATTTTGTTTTGAAACGAAAAATGTTTTGAAACTTCTTCAGGGATAGGTGATAAACATTTAATATAAAATTGGATATCTTCATTATATTCATCTTTATATTTCAATGCTTCATCCAGCAATGTTCCTGCTATTTCGCTCTCTGAAACCAATCGTCCGACAAAATATGCATCCTTTAATTTTCGTTCAACTTCTGGATTCATTCTAGTTAACAACCTCATAGCGCAATTCCCCTTCTAAATATGAAATGATTGAACGGATAATGTTTTGTGTTCCTTGGCTTACCAATCGATATTGGATTTTATGATGCTCTTTTAATAGCTTTTCAATTTTAAATATATCCTTCGTTGAAATACCGTCTGTTACGATAAATACAAGTTCTTTTTCGATCATTTTTAACTGTTCTGAAAAATGATCGATTGAAGAAAAGTAGCAAACGCGTTCTTTCCCAATCAGCGTTTCTATAATTTCATCGTTTTTTGACAAAAACACTTTAATGTCTTCTCTGATTAATTGAAAAGGTTGGACTCTATTGTTTGATTCTTCTTGAATGGAATACATTTTCTCCATTTGTTTATGCAATTGTTCAATTTCTTTTTTATACTGATGCTCAGAAATTTCTTTTTCTTTTATGATTTTTTGCAGCACCAGTTCTTTGTTTGTCACTTCTTTTGCGAGTTGTTCACGTTCTGTCTTCATAGCCTTCATTTCATTTTTTATCATTGTTAGTTGTTTGTTTAACCTTTCATTCATATCTTTTAATTGCTGAATTTTGTTATCTTGTAATTTCATTGAGCGTTCATTGCGGTCCAATTCCTCCTCCCATTTTTCGATCAGTTTTTGAATGAATAAAATGCATATATGTAAATAACTTTCTTGATTTAACTGATCAATATCTATACCGTGAAATGTATCTTTCTCCATTTCTTTTAATACTTTAAAAAATGGATAAACGACTGATTTCGTATCGCTACTATCTAAAAAAACTTGCTCTATATTCGGGAAAATTGTGGAAAGCCTTTCCTCCAAATCATTCATGGAAAGAGCAGCAAGAGCTTTTAACTCTTTTTTTATATCTTTTTCCCCTAACAAAGCTTCAGCTAAATTACTCTTTTCTGATAGACTTTTTATGATTGTATCCTTTTCATTTTTATACAGAGCAGGGAAATAATAAGTAAGTAATATTAGTTTGATAGGGGGCTCGATTTCCTTGTCATTTTCCAATTTATATAGAAATTCTTCTTGCGGAAGCCCGCTATATTCATTTTCTGTGGCTTCGATCACACTTGTGAATAATATTTTGGCATTATTTACTTTTTGCAACTTTTTTTTTAAATGGTTTCTTAGTACTACTTCAGGGATTGTTTTGACTTTGCTGCTAGAAAAACCGGGAACCTTTAATTTTACCATTTTTGTCGTTTCTAATAAAATTTTTTTTGACATTAACTCGATCACTTGTTCAACAAAAGAGCTCTCATACATTTCCTTTGGAAGTTGTTTCATTGTATTCGCCCCTTCATATCCTTTGTATAAAGATTTCAATACCTTCAATATCTGCTTTTTTGACAATAATTATCAAGTTTCTCATAAATTCATCTAATACCTCCATTTTTTACATATAATTATAGCATTTTTAAGCGTTCACCATCCAAAGTTTGTCGAAAACCTTGTCATGGTATAACCCATTTTAGCTAAAAATGACATTTCCTTCCAACGAGAAATTTAAAAGCAAGAAAACAGTTTTATGGAAGTGTAGTAAAAGGGCTCTTTGCGCTATAATAAGAAAAATTCATTAGTTTAAATTCTTTGTATAATGATTGTGGCCATAAGCTTTTTTTATTTGAAATGTTCACGCTTTTAGGTGTATCCATTTTTTTGAAAAAACGAAACTGAATGTCCGGAATATATGGACAAAAAACCGATATTAGTGACATATTTTGCAATGGGGAAAACAGGGTCATTAATTGAATACGAAAAAGGAGTGAGATTCCATGAACTTTCAAGATCAAGTGGTAGTTGTTACAGGAGCAGGGAGCGGAATCGGCAAAACCATCGCAGAACAATATGCGAAAAAAGGGGCAAAAGTGGTCATCGCTGAGCTGAATGCAGAGACAGGAAATGAAGTTGCCAGACAAATCAAAATGCAAGGCGGAGAAGCGGTTTTTATTCAAACCGATGTGCGTGAACCGAATGATATTATCCACTTATTTCAGAAAACCAATGAAATGTATGGAAAGGTGAATATTTTAATCAATAATGCCGGAGTTTCTCGATGGAAAGATCCGCTAGAGCTGACAGTGGAAGAGTGGGAAGATATTATTCATACGAATTTGAGGAGTGTCTTTCTTTGTTCACGGGAAGCGGCAAAATATATGAAAAAGAATGAAAATGGCGGTGCGATTGTGAATATGGCTTCGACTCGCGCCTTTATGTCGGAGCCTCACTCAGAAGCTTATGCGGCGACGAAAGGTGGAATCGTTGCATTATCTCATGCGTTGGCTGTTTCATTTAGCCCTTATCATATTCGTGTCAATTCCATAAGTCCGGGTTGGATTGAAACGAAAAATTACGAGAATTTGAACGAAATCGATCACTCTCAACATCCTGCGGGGCGAGTAGGCCGACCGATTGACATTGCGAAAGGCTGTTTTTATTTAACCGATCCTGAGAATGATTTTATTACTGGACAAAACATTGTTATAGACGGTGGCATGACGATCAAAATGATCTATGAAGAATGAAGTGTGGGTTTTATTTAGAATATAGGTGCTTATGGACACAGCAATAGAATATGGAGAGGAGGGCGCCCCGAAAGTGGAAAGATGGGGCACCCTCTTCATTTTTAGATCAATTATTTTGCAGAATGATTGGCCTTTACGAGATAAGCACAAACCCGCATTTTATCCGCCCTCATAGTTTCTTTTGTCCAATCAAACTGTAAAATATTCACTTTTATAACTTCAATCGGGTAAAATGAAACCATTTTCCAGTATATTCGTAGAAACACAAGAAGAGAAAGGAGAATGGAAATGGGATCAATCATATTGTTATCCATTATCATTGCTTTTGGTACAGCGGTGCTTGTTGTACCGATGACGGGGGGAAATAAAAAAGGAAAGGCATACATAACGGGGAAAGGGAAATTCTTTATAAGCATCGTCGCAGTTGTTTTTATCGTGACCGTTATCGTGTATTATGTGACGAACATCGACCGCAACTGGACGGCTTTATGGCCGTTATTCATGATAACGACTTTATTCGGGTTTTTCTTGGCGGATGGGAAAGAACGGCTCATCAAAGGGGTTCTCTTTTTAGGAAGTTTAATCGTGGCTGTCTATATGCTTTCAGCGCCATTATGGAATGCGAATGAAAAATATAAAGTTGCCAAAATGGATCAAAAAGTAGATATAGAACCGTTTGATGAAAAAGAGAAGCCAGCCAGTGTTCCGCCTCAATTTGCGCGGAATAAAATGAAAAAAGCGTTTGGGCAAGTTCCGAATGCGAGCTATTATGAGCTGGGAAATCTGCAAATTCAAAAAGTAAAGGGCGAATATGTATATATCGCACCGGTAGAGTTTTCCGGATTTTTTAAATGGTGGAAAGGGAAAGTGACCCCCGGCTACTTTATGATGAGCGCGACCAATGCAGACGATAATCCGAAATTTGTGAAAAGAGAAATGGCGTATACACCATCTTCTTTCTTCCAAAAAAATGTAGAACGGCATATGCGCTTAAAATACCCGACGAAAATTTTTTATGGCGACCCGCAGTTAGAAATTGACGATGAGGGAAAACCTTATTACATTCGTACGTACGGGCATTTTATCTCGGCACGGAATGGTTTTCAAACAACAGGAGTCGTTGTCGTCGATCCGGCAACGGGTGCTACAAAATCTTATTCTTTGAAGAAAGTGCCGGCTTTTATAGATGGCGCAGTATCTCCTGAGGCTGTCAGTTTGCAAAATCGTTATTTTGGTAAATACGTTCATGGTTTTTGGAACAGTATTTTCGGAAAAAGAGATGTCAAATTACCAACTGATGAAGGAACCGAAGCCAATGTAAGTCCTGTTTTTGATGACCATGGAAATATGTACTACTTTACCGATTTCACGAGTCCTAAAAAAGATGTTGACTCCATGCTCGGCTATTCATTGACCAATGGCAGAACGGGAAAAGCGACGTATTATACAGGGAACTTACAGGAATCGTATATGGATTCACAAGGAGATTTGCAAATTATCGAGAAAAAATTTATTGAGAAAAAATGGAAAGGTTCGATGCCGATTCTTTATAATTTTTACGGTGAAGCAAGTTGGTTAACACCTGTGCTAGATTCGAACGGCTTTTTGCAAAAATATTTCATCGTCTCTGCTGCCAACCCTGAAGTATCTGTATACGCAGACACACCAAATGAAGCACTAAAAATGTACAAAACGGCTCTTCAACGCAGCGACAGCACCGTAAACGGCAGTTCAAAAGCAGATGCTAAAACCGTTGCTGGCACGGTTGTGCGTGTATTTAAAGAAAGAGTGGGTGATTATACGAACGTATCATTCTTATTGAACAATAAAGAAAATTTTGTTGTCAGCTCAGAACTTGTTCCGCTCGCTATTTACTTGCAGCCGGGAGATCGAGTAAATGTGAAATATTTAAATACGGGAGAACTATTTTTGCCGGTAAAAGAGATGACGATTAAAGGTCTCGAAAAATAAGGAAAAGTGTTTTTGTTCTCTGGGAGATAGAGTTACAGCTTGCCGCTTCCCTTTGATGATTAGATGTTTGTGGAGTTCAAACAGATCAAGTCTGAAATCGAGGGAGCGGCAAGTTTTTATTTATATAAGTGGTGATGCTTAAACTACTTTCGCTTTAGAGATTCGTCGGCATATGGAAGTGGGTTTTTAACAGGGAAATCACTTAGAAAGTGGAATAAGTAGAAAGAAGTTTTTTGCTCGATTTATTATTGCAAATTTCAGAAAATATAAATTTTTCTATTGATAAATAAATTGTTTCATGATATATTTCAATATAAATCTACTAATCCTAGAAAAGCGGATACTCGATACAAAAATCTCCAAGTGACCGCTTGTGAGTCATTTGTATTGCCTGTATTGCGCTTTAAGGAGAAGGATCCAATGCATTATGATTCCGATACCATTTATATTATCGGGGATGCTAAGGCACCTCTAAATAACCCCATTACGAAACATTTTAATCAATATTTTATAGGATTAGTGGTAGATCGTACGAGTGGAAAAATTGTGGATGTAGAATGTTCTGCTACCATTCAATTAACCGTGCAATTCCTTAAATCTATTTTTGTAGGAAAAAATATAGAAGATCCTGTATTAATACAAGAAATTAGTCAACGTTATTTTGGTTCCTCACAAAAGGCGCTTATCGTTGCTTTTCAAGATGCGCAGAAAAAATATAAGCAAATTGTAGCTGCTTTGTCTACATAAACCTAGACAAAATCCAGCCTGACGAAAAGTTGGGCTGGTTTTTATTTTGTTAAGGAGGCGAAATGGGTGATCAAAGACGGCTTTATGTATTTAAGTGTGTTGGTTGCATTTGCGGCTCTTATGGTTGGTATTGAAAGAAGATTCAAAGGGAATCGTATTTTGAAATTTATTCCGGGAATTGTACTGATTTATATTGGAGCAGCACTCATGCAAACGTTTGGCGTCTTTGCTAATAATGAGTCGATTGATGGAGTCTACAATCAAGTCAAAGGGGCATTATTGCCCGCGATGCTTATGCTCATGCTGTTAAAATGTGATATTCGAAGTATAGCAAAATTAGGCCCTAGAATGTTAGGAGGTTTCGTCGTTGCCGTTATCAGTATTTTTTTAGGTTTCGTCATCGTATATGCACTCTTTAAGCCATTTTATGTGGCTGATACTTGGAAAGCATTTGGCGCTTTGTCGGGTAGTTGGACGGGTGGTTCAGCCAATATGGTGGCCCTTCAAGGAATTCTCAATGTTCCTGAAAATATTTTTGGATACGCATTAATGATGGATACGATTAATTATGCGGTGTGGGTGATGTTTATGTTTTGGCTTGTTCCATTTGCTGATTCTTTTAACAGATGGACAAAGGCTGATGTGAGTTTTATTCAAAAAGGTTTTAATGAAGTCGCTGCTACTGACGAAAAAGACGCGCAAGGAACGCAATTTCATCATTTATTGTATTTATTAGGAATTGGCTTGCTTGTTTCGGCTTTATCCACTTATTTAGGCAATCTCTTGCCGGAAGTGGGAGCGGTGATCAATGCCACTAGCTGGACCATTATGATCGCTTCTGTTGTTGGTCTCGTATTAGCTGTCACTCCTGTTGCCAAAATGCCTGGAATTTTGGATGTTTCGAATGTGATGCTTTATATAGTTGTGGCATTGATCGCATCACGTTCCGATTTTTCAAACTTAACACAAGCTCCTATTTATATCATTTCAGGATTTTTCATTATGTTGATCCATCTTATGATCATGCTTTTATTAGGTAAATTATTTAAATATGACTTATTTACTTTGGGAGTCGCAAGCTTAGCCAATATTGGGGGGATGGCTTCTGCCCCGATGCTAGCCGCGGCATACAATCGAGCGTTAATTCCTATAGGGGTGATTATGGCTTTATTGGGTGCTTTTATAGGAACGTATTTTGGAATGTTGGTAGCGAAAGTTTTGGCCATGATCTAATGGAGCCATAAGGGCATATAGAAAGGGAGAGATTTTGTGCGGATTGATAGTTTGAAGATTAGTCGCGAAAAAACCAGATTACACACCCCTTTTAAAACCGCTTTAAGAACAGCTGTTGAGATAGATTGTATTCAAGTAGAAATTACGCTCCATAACGGAATAAAGGGGAGAGGGGAAGCATCTCCGACGTACGTGATTACAGGGGATTCAACAGAAAGCATCGAAGCCGCTTTAAATGGACCTATTCGTGAGGCACTCATTGGATCGAATATTTTCCATTTTCAAGAGGCGCTAAAGCGAATACAAACATGCTGCGTTGGAAATACAAGCGCAAAAGCGGCAGCCGATATAGCTTTATTTGATGCTTATTGCAAATTATGGAATATACCATTGTTTTCGTTCCTTGGCGATCAAAAGCCTATTCAGACGTGTATGACCATCGGTGTTGATGAACCAGAGGCCATGGCAGCAACAGCGCTAGAGAAGGTAAAAGAAGGATTCCGTATTTTAAAATTGAAAGTTGGAGAAGATCCAAAGCTGGATATGGCAAGAATCGAAACCATTATAAAGACTGTTCCAGATGATATTAAGTTAAGATTAGACGCCAATCAAGGATGGACGCCAAAACAAGCAGTAAAGCTTATTCGCGAATTACAACAAGAAGACTTTCCTATCGAATTTATCGAACAACCCGTAAAGGCGCAGGATTTAGAAGGACTAAAGTTTGTAACGGAGCGGGTAGATATTCCGATTATGGCGGATGAAAGTGTTTTTTCTGCAAGAGATGCTCTAAAAATTGTATCCGGCCATTATGCAGATTTATTGAACATAAAATTAATGAAATGCGGTGGGATCAGTGAGGCGATCAAAATAGCCAGTATGGCCGAAGCAGCAGGAGTAGCCTGTATGATTGGAAGTATGATAGAGTCGCCTCAATCAGTAGGAGCAGCAGCTCATTTAGCGGCTGCTCATCCAAATATTCAATATTTTGATTTGGATGCTCCGCTTTGGTTATCCACGGAACCTCAATATTTAATATACGAGGGGGAAAATATTACATTACCAAATAAACCTGGCATTGGAACCGTTTCCTAGTGAAAAGGGGGTAGGAGAAATGAAAAGAGCCGTTATTTATTTGGTCACATTATTTGTATTAGCGGTTGGATTTAGTCAAACTGTACAGGCGAAAGAAATAAAACCGATCGTCGGACATTCAGCATATGTCGATGTGTCAGTTGCTACGTTATGGACGGCACCCAATATTTTACGGCCAGTTGATTTCCCTTCTGCCACAAATCCCGTTGATATGCGGAAATGGACATCTTCTATGACTTTAGAAGAGCAGCTGCAATTATCAGATGATGGTATGCTGGAGACCCAAGCTTTGTACGGAAATAAAGTGACGATTCTTGAAAGAAACGGAGACTGGGTGAAAGTGGCTGTCGAAGGACAACCAACCCCTCGAAATGAACTTGGATATCCGGGATGGATGCCTGTTCATCAATTGACTTATAACAAGAAATTTGCAAGAAGTGAACAAAAACCGTTTGTGATGGTAGAATCGCCAACGACCTTTCTCTATCAAAATGCTTCCTTGAAAAAGAAAGGAATGGAAATTAGTTTTAATACAAGATTGCCTTATGTCTCGGAAACAAAGAAAGCCTTTAAAGTTCTGCAGCCTAATGGAAAATATGCATGGATTTCTAAGGCGGATAGTCATTTTTATCAATCTGAAAAAGCCATACCAAAGCCTACGGGTGAAGAGTTAGTGAATACAGGGAAGAAATTTCTTGGCCTCCATTATTTATGGGCAGGCATGAGTGGGTTTGGATATGATTGTTCAGGATTTACTTTTACCATTTATCAATCTCATGGCATTACAATACCTAGAGATTCAAGCGTACAAGCACAATATGGTCAATCAGTGCCATTAAACGAATTACAAACGGGTGATTTGCTATTCTTCGCATACGAGGAGGGGAAAGGGAAAGTTCATCATGTGGCGATGTATGCCGGAAATGGTATGATGATTCATTCTCCCAATTCTAAAAAGGACGTAGAAATAATTCCTGTCCATACACCAGGCTATTATGAAGAATTGTCTGGAGCAAAAAGATATATTCCGGAGCCATAAAAATCGTTCAAAATTTAGAATGGAAGTGTTGAATGGAGTAAAAAAGCTTCCATTCTTTTTTTATGATTTTATCTTTTTGTAAATGATGGCATAATAGCCATTCAATTTATTTTATCAATTGGTTTACATTGGAAAAAGATTCATAAATGGAAAAACAAATCATGGTGGAGTATTGAAGTTTTGGTTGACTCTCCCGTTGCGTGATACTTTATATTGAGTTGCAAGGAGGCAAATCGATGGGAATGAAAGTGAAAGAAGTAGCGGATTTAGTGGGGATTAGTGTTCGTACGCTGCATTATTATGATGAAATCGGATTATTAGTTCCAGAGGAGACAACCGAATCAGGATATCGCTTGTACTCGGATGAAAATCTTGAAACACTGCAGCAAATTTTATTTTTTAAAGAACTAGGATTTCCATTAAAAAAAATTAAGGACATCATTTATAATCCTTCTTTTGATCGGCAAGAAGCGTTGGAGCTGCAACGACAAATGTTGATGGAGAAACGAGAGCGGCTTGATCAAATGATCGCCACAATTGAGAAAACGATTAAACATATGAAAGGAGAAATACAAATGTCCAACAAAGAAAAATTTGAAGGATTTGACTTTCGTCATCATCCATACGAAGAGGAAGCGCGGAAACGTTGGGGCGATGAAGCGGTGGATAGAGCGAATGTGAAAGTGCGGAACATGACTAAAGAAGAACAAAAAGCGTTGTCGCAAGAAATGGAATCGATTTATCAAAAACTTGCGGCTCTCCGTCATCAGTCGCCAGAATCCGAAGAAGCACAAGCGGCCATTAAAGAATGGTATGATTTTTTGAACAACCAATTCAATCAATATTATACACTTGATGTATTTAAAGGATTAGGTCAGCTGTATGTCGAGGATGAAAGATTCACGAAAAATATTGATCAGTATGGTGAAGGCCTAGCGGAATTTATGCGTGATGCCATGCGCATTTTTGCAGATAAGAACAAAAAATAATGGGTGATTCGGTTTGAACCCGTCTACTAATATTAGATTTCATAATGGTGTGCATTACTTATCATGTCTTCAAAGCCGATTTGTTATAAACCAAAAAAATTGAGAAAAAGGATATCGTTCATTTGGGAATTCAATGGGTTTATCCTTTAATTTCACAAAACCAGATGATAAGCAAAAGGCAAGAATATTTCTGGGTAAAGAATGAGAAAAGTGGGTGTATGATAATCATTTTGGAAGGCCCATTCCATTACCGCAGAAAGTATTCTTGAAAAAATGGCTTTACGATCAGCTTCTATTTAATGAATCCAAAATCGTTCAAATCCATTATAGTCAAACACGGTTCTTTTAACTGCCAGGCATAGTAGTTTTATTTTTTCCGGAATCATTGGTTAAATCGTTATTTCTGTTTTTGGTTTGCTTAATCTGGATTCAATCTTTTCAAGAACTTTTTCTAGTTTTTCAAGCGGTACTTCTGTGCTTTCTGAAATATTTTTCAAATCTTGATAGGAAAGTCCTTTTGAACTGCGGAGAAGATTCTTTTGCTCATGGTCATGCAATAAAATTTGAACTGAATCAGGTCTTGAATAATGACCTAATCCGTCAAAGACTACTTTTGCAGCCTTAATCTCATTGGCATGGCAATCGGCGTAAACAATCGTATCATCGTGATAAACGGGTCCGGCGATATATTCGCCAAATGGATTGACAATGGCAGCTCCGCCTACAGCCCAACTAAAATCCATCTCTGGACTATCAATGAAATGTTTATGTTCAGGTTCAAAATCTTGTTCTCTCAACAAACCGGCTACACTGATCACAAAGCTTCCCGATTCAAAAGCGTATTCTCGAATGGCAAACTGCAAATCACAAGGATCTCCAGGCTCTGTTGTGGAATGGAATATTCGACCTTTTCTTTCACCGTTATTGGTCTTTTGTCCGAACGTCCAAGTACCAGGCCAGTTGGCGATATGGAATTCTTCACCCATCAACATTTGGGCAGCTCTTACTAAAATCGTGTGATGTTCCCAGCAAATAAGCGATCCGATTCGTCCAATATCGGTTTGATACACATTGAGATCGCTGCCGTCTCCAAGACCATGATAAAGACGTTCATTAAAAGTAGGCATTAGTTTACGGTGACGTCCTAATATGGAACCGTCAGGCCCAAAAAGGATTTGACAATTATATAATGTGCGTGCTCCATCCGTATCATCGATTTCGTTAACTCCCATTACACAATAGACCCCTGCTTCCCGACAAGCTTTTCCGATAATTTCAGTGTCTTCACTTGGTATGGCAACAGAGTTGTTTTGAAGGGCAATATTCCACTCAGCCCATTCATCTATTTGGCTGGCGTAACCAGCTTTGTAATAGGCGGGAAAGACGGGAATATAGGTTTCTGAGAACGCTACTAATTTCGCTCCGTTCGCCCCTGCTTCTTTGATTCTTTTACAGGCTACTTCAATCGATTTTTCTTTGTTGAATACAATTTGAGGGGCTTGTACTGCCGCTACACGCACTGTTTCATGGCCTCCGAAAACGGATTTGTTCAACTTTTCGTTTCTAATTTTTCCCATAATTGTCTCCTCCTTCAAATATTAGGATCAACCCAATTCTATTCCGAAAATTCTGAATTATCAATTCGTTACTCGAACATTTACAATTTATTAACAAAGGATACTAGAATTAAAAAAAGAAAGGATGGGTATTTCCCTTTTTATTTAGCTTTTCATCGTTCTATTTTGGCCTCTTAGGCTTTCTGTGTATGGCAAGTGTCGAAAGAGCAGTGTTAACCGATCTTTCTATCCGTGAGGTACTTTTAACATTACACTGCCAAATATCTTACGGATTATTTTTACTTCGATAACGAGTCAATACAGACTTTACGGCTTCTGCGATTTCTTGATAGCCTGTACATCTGCATATATTGGATTCAAGCCATTCTTTTATCATTTCATCGGTTGCATCCGGGTGCTGCTTCAATAGCGCATGACAATTCATAATAAATCCTGGAGTACAGTATCCGCATTGAAAAGCAAATTTTTCAATAAATGCCTTTTGTATAGGCGTGCCGTCTAATCCTTCAATCGTTGTCATTTTTTTGCCAACAGCCTCAATGGCCAGCATAAGACAAGATTTCATTGGCATATCATCTACATTAATCGTACAAGCCCCGCAATCTCCGTTTAGACATCCGGGTTTTGCCCCAGTTAATCCTAGTTGGCTTCGGAGAACATATAGCAGTGTATCCGCGGGTCTAAAAGTGGCCATTCTTTTTTCCCCATTAACATCTAAAGTAGCGCTTATTTGAAACATATGATCATTGTGCATGCTCCTCCCCCTCCAGCGCGGTGAATATTTCTTGAAGTGTATTTTTGAAAACGAATATCCGATATTCCGATGACCCCTCTGTATCATTAAGAATGGGGGTTGGCAGATGATGAATGGCATGCTCGATTCTTGCTTCGAGCGGTAGTTGTGTTTGATTTAAATCATCCTCTATTTGTTTAGATCGAAAAGGAAAGGGACATAATCCGCTAAAAGCTGCCCGTATACCTTCTTTCGTTTTCATCGCTGCAATGGTCACAAGTGGATAGCCGGTACCCCATTGCCTTCGTTTTTTTATACTGACAGATGGTACTGAAAGGTCATTCTGGTTGGTGACGATTTGCACAAGGAACTCTCCTGTTTGTAAGCGAAGTTGTTTGTAAAAAACATCTTGTATAGGAACACGCTTTATTCCGGATGGACCTGCAATCACTACTTGGCTATTCGTTAGCAGAAAAGGCAAAACCGCTTCACGATAAAAAATTTTCCCGCAAATATTTCCTCCTAAAGTAATCTTGTTTCGTGCTGTATGATCAGCCACTTCACTGGCTGTTTTGCTCAACAATGGAAACACATTTGCTTTTTCTATTTCGGTTAAAGTGAGTGCAGCTCCCATCACAAGATGGTATTCGTCCAACTGCAGCACCTTGCATTCAGGAATGTCATGAATGTCGATCACTGCTTCGGGAGTGACGAGATTCAATCTACCGAGCGTAATAATCTCCGTTCCCCCTGAAAAGTAGATCGGCCTCTTTTTTTGAATTTGTAATGTATAAAATAATTGAACCGCTTCGTTAATCGTGGAGGGCTTATAGTATTCAAAGTCAAACGAAATCATTTTGTGCCCCTTTCTTTCTTCTCCAAATGAATTCAGGGACAAGCGGCAATTGATTGAGCTGGACTCCAGCGGCAACGGATAAACTGTTGGCTAGCGCTGCCGGCATACCTAATATTCCATGTTCCCCAATGCCGCGTGCACCATATGGAGCATCAAGCTGAGGAGTTTCAACAAAATCCACTATATATTCCGGATTTTCGCCGTAATGAATCGGTCTATATGTTCGAAGCTGAGAATTTTGAATTCTTCCATAGCGGTCAAAAATAAATGTTTCTCTGCCGGCAAAAGATAGTCCCATGCTCATGGCGCCCATCACTTGGCCTTTGGCTGCTTTTTCATTTAATACTTTTCCGATATCAATCACGGAAATCGCTTTGATTACTCGATAGGTAAAATCTTTTTTATCAAACTCAATTTCTACTCCTTGTGCCCCTACCGTCCATTCAGGACCTGGCTGACCTGCACCCGTATCAGGATCCAGATGAGTCATATGCCTTAAAATGTAATTTCCTCTTCCGATCACTTGTCCTCCGATTGCATTCCCGTTCGGATATTGATAGCCGTACGCCACGTCTTTTATATCAATGCCCACTTTCGGATCATCTCTTAAAAAAATCCTTCCAAACCCAACCTCAAGATCTTCAGCAGAACATCTCAAAACACAGGAAGCGATCTCTTTTAGCTGTCGGATGGCATCGTCAGCCGCTGCTAAAACTGCCCGCCCTGCCATAAATGTCCCCCGGCTGGCAACCGTTTTCCAATGTTCGGGAGTCGTTTGTGTATTGACTTTCATTTGAACATGAATTTGATCTATGTTCATTTTCATGCGTTCAGCAAGAATTTGAGCTAAGATCGTCTTCGTGCCTGTTCCAATCTCTACCACACCAGAAATGAGGTTTATGCTACCATCTCGATTGAACGTTAAAATAACGCCCGAACTGGCATCGGGGTCGATGGTAGACGTTTTCCAAATACAGCTGACACCTTTCACGCGAACTTTTCGTTCATCGATTTCTACTATTGATCCTTCGTCCCAATTTATTAATTCTTTTAGGCGATGAATGCATTTTGGTAAATTTCCTAGATTACTGTTATTAAGAAGGACTTGAGTGGGCGTTTTATGTCCTGGAAGTATAGCGTTTTTGAGACGCAGCTCAAGCGGGTCCATCCCAAGCTTCTCCGCCAGAATGTCCATGGTTCGTTCAAAAGCAAATAATACCTCGCAATGGCTAAATCCTCTGAAGGCTGTGGCGTAAGGATGATTGGTATACATGCACAAAGAGTCGCACCATACATTTTCGATATGATAAGGACCTGTACAGTCAACGGCACCGGCCCTGCTGATATCCGTCGATTTATCAGAATAAGCACCGCCATCAAATAAATAAACAATCTCCGCGGCTTTCAGTAATCCGTCTCGGGTGCAGCCGAGTTTTACGCGGGCATCGAGCCCTATATGGCATGGGGCTGTTAAAATATCTTCTTCTCGTGAATAAATGAGTTTTACCCGCCTGCCTCCTGTGGCTTTAGAAGCTAGAAATGCCAGGATCTCCCATTGGACGGAGGCTTTTCCGCCATAGGCCCCTCCTACTAATGGAGTATTTACAACAATTTTGCCGAGGTCTATATTGAAATATCGGCTGATCCATTTTTTAATCATAAAGGGAGCTTGCGAGGAAGAAGTGATATGCACATAGCCGTCACGGTGAATTTCGGCGATGGCACATCTCGTTTCCATCGCCGCATGATCGGATGGAGAAAATGAAAAATTTTCTTCAACGATCAAATCGCTTTCCAGCCACCCTTTTTCCATGTTACCTTTGCGTATTTTGGTTCGGTTGGCGATATTCGTATTTGGTTCCGGATAAACACCTTGGGTACGCTGATAGGTATCGAGTTTTTCGTGTACAAGGGGCGCATCGCTTTTCAGTGCCTCGGATGGGGAATTAACTACTGGAAGAGGTTTATAGGCTACTTTTATTAAATCCGCTGCTCGCTTGGCCAAAACCGGATGATCGGCAACGACGAGGGCTACCGGTTCTCCGTAGTAACGGACTTTTCCAACAGCAATGGGAGGACGGTCTTGTATCTCTTCACCAATAAGCGGAAGTTCGGGAGATCCGGTTAGAATGGCTCGAACACCTGGCACTTTTTGAGCTTCTGACGTATCAATTTTTTCTATTTTTGCGTGGCCATAAGGACTGATCACCATTTTGACATGCAACATATCCGTTGATTGTTCATCCGCTGTATATTTTGCTTTTCCTGAAACTTTATCCAGGGCTTCTTTTCGGTAAATGCTTTTACCGATGATATTCAATTTGCTTTTCCACCTTTCTTCTGAATGTTAACGGTCATTGAATTTTTGAATATATGAACCTGTTTCGATAATCGTCCGATCAATCTTTTTTTATTGCAGGAAAATGGGGAAGGGGAATGGAATAAAAGGTTTAACTCACCCCATTTCAATTTAAAAAAATATCCCTGTAAGGGATCTTCTATATACTTAAACATATATTTTAGACGATTATTCTTTATTCCAAATGCTTCAAGGAATGACGGCCTAGTTGCAATACACTATTTTGTTGTATAAAGGGAATTTTGAATGAATTGAGCTGGGAGAAAGGAACAGGATGTTTAAATAAGAGCAACAGAATGAATGCAGAATTTTTTTAAACAAGTTTTCGGCGGGGGAGAGGGTGGAGGGAAGCAAAATGATAGAAAGATGGAAAAAGAGTGCGAGGCGGATAAGGAGAGAACTTCGTGTGCTGTATTAGCTACTTGATACCTGATATTCATTCCGATTTTAGTATACAGATGATCTGATCATCGTTCCTATTGGAATCGTTCCTGCGTTAAAAATGATGGCAAGCAGGTGCGTTGGAAGATGGCAAGTGGCAGGAGGAACGAGAATCCATCGAAAAAAACATCCAACTGGTTTGTCGGTGGGGTATTTGTTCTTATATGGATGATGTTGGCTGTTAGGGGTTCGATCAAGTTTTATCGAATGTTTCCGTTGATGCTAAAACAGTTATCATCATGGAAAATACCGGCATGGTTTAAGTGGGTTTTGTTTTCAAGGGAACGTTATACGTAACGAGCATGCCTCGTGAAATGTAAATAGTCATTTTTGAAATAAAAAAGGGCGGAATGGAAACTTCCGCCATCATCAAGAATACTTATGAATTGAATGACTTTTCATCGATTTTTCCATTCAAGCAATACTTCCAGCAAATGGAGAAAGATTTTTTGATTTTCAATGCTCTGTGTTTGTAAGCGAGTGATGATTTGGGACAGTGTGTATTCTTGAGAGTTAGGATTTGGGTGGATTGAACGAAAGAGGTCTTCTAAAGAAATCTCCAGAGCCTTAGCAACCTTTTCGATGCTTTCCAGAGTGGCATTCTTTTCACCTCTTTCCAATTGTCCTATATATGTAGCGTGTAGATTGGCTATATCAGCTAATTCTTCCTGGCTCAATCCCTTTTCTTTTCGAAAAGTTCGAATCCGCTCTCCAATAATCCTTGGCAATTCACTCATATTTTACCACCTCTTAGGTAACTGTAGCTTTAATCATTAAGCTTCCCAAGATACCATGGATATTCAAAATAAATTATGATATACTATAAATAGTATTTTCTGGGAAGGGACGAGATGCCTATTTTATGTAGCAACCATGTCGAATGACGTCGAAATGACTAGAATTTAGGCATATCCGCCCATGATTTTGTTCTTAAATATCTCGATCCAAAATGGAATTTCAAATGATGGTATAGGTGCAATTTATTTTGGTCCCAAAACAATCAGAATTCTTTTAAGGACAGCATAGAGATGCTGTAAGAGAAGAATGTCGGAATGATGTCTAATGAATGGGCAAGCGTAAGGATATGAAGTTGAATTTGATGGGCGGGAAAATGACGGCGCCAATGAAAAGACGGTTATAGTTGTTCTGTGATCGTGACTTCATTAAGTCACGGATAAAAGATGGATGAATTTTTTCTTCTTTTGCCTCCTTTCTTTTTAATTTTCGCTAAAACTCAAGAGAATTTTTCTTTTCTTATCGAAGCAATAGGTTTAAAATGATCAAAGTATAAAAAATAATTTCTGGAATAATAAGGGGATTGCTAATGCAATGAACCATTTTGCAAAATCATTGAAAGTTCATTACGGACAGTCACTATTGTAAGACGATGCCAAACAGTCAAAAATCTTAATAAAAGAAAGGGTAAGGGCTTAAAATAATTGGATTAAAGGAAGAACAATGATAAAACGAAAGTTCATGTATGCATTTATTTTGTTGTCTTTGTCAATCGTTTTGGTGGTGAATTACTATTCGTCTTTGGAATCGTTATGGATGCTTATCTTGATCCCTGCTGTTACGACCGTCATCTTATGCCCAACGTGGAAAGCAGCCATAACGGTTGGATTTTCAAGCTTCATTTTAATGGTGATAACCGAATTTGTATTTCATCCGGTACAACCTTCATTTCGGGATGCGGTTCATCTTATGATCACAGGAGCAGTGGAATGGATTATATTCATGACGGCTTCTTTTTTTCAAATCAGAACTGCAAAGATGATCGCGGAATTGGGAAATCTTGCATTAACAGACCCGCTCACTAAAATTTATAATCGCAGATATTTAGATTTGAATCTGGAAAAAAACAGTTCGTTGTTTCAAAGCAAAGAACAGTTGATGACGTTGATCTTATTTGATATCGACTATTTCAAAGCCATTAACGACACATTTGGCCACAATGCAGGAGATATGGTCTTAAAAAAAGTATGTAGAGTCGTTAAGGAAATCATTCGTGAATCTGACATATTTGTTCGAACGGGTGGAGAAGAGTTTCTGATTTTTTTGCAGGATTGTTCATTAGAACAAGGCATTAAACTCGCCGAGCGCATTCGAAAGACAGTGGAAGAGACGGACTTTGTATATAAAGACAAACGGATATATGTAACGATCAGTGTGGGGGTCTCAAAATACAGCAAAGAGAAAGACTTGAAAGAGTTTACGGAGAAAGCGGATCAGGCTTTGTATCAAGCAAAAGAAACGGGACGCAACAAAGTGGTTGTCATTTAAAAAAGAATGATTTTGAAAAAATGTTGAGATTGGGATCTTTGGAAGGGTAGTCAAATGATCTCCCATCTTTTTTTTTCTGTAAAAAGACGGGTCAGAAGGTAGACCAAAGTGGATAGTCTTACTTCTCGAAATTTCTTTGAGAATACGTTAGAAAAATATGGTCAAAACGTGAGAATCGTGTTTTCTGAATGAGAAAGTATTAGGAAATGGCTTTTTCTTTTCATTTGGTCGAAAAACATTTCCGGAGAATAAGCATCCTGTATTTTTGAAATATTCGATTATTATGTAATCTACAAAGACATGTTGCCTTTTTAAAAATATGGCAAATAAATTATAACAGTATATGGAAGAAAATAAAAAGAGAAAGTACTCGTTCATTTGTGCGGTCAACTGCAAAAAAGATCTCGAATATGGTCGAAAAGGCTGGCTCCAACCGAGTCAGCTTTTTTCTAAACATAGGTATTGGGAGTTTTTTACTGATCTTTTCTGAAGATGATGCTTCTTTTTGTCGTTTTTTCGAAAAATTCTAACGAAATCTGTTTTCAATGGTACAATATAAAAAACAAATGATTTACACGGCACGTTCGAAACGCTGACAGGAATTTTGATTAAAGAAGCAAAAGAAATCGTCAGATGGTTCATGGACAGTCCCCATTCTTTAAAAGTTTCGGAGGTGTTTTCGGGTGAAGATACGGCGGGAAGGGGTCAAAGAATTATGGAAGCGCTTTATTTTTGAAAATGAATTAGATGATGAACTTTCTCCCATAGTGAAAGAGTCATGGATTCGATCAAAAAAATGGAAAGTCAACCCTTTTCAAGCGTTCGGTCCTATCAAAAAAATCGAAATCGAACGATATCAATCTCTTATTGATTGGGCCATGCCGTTAATGGAAGGGCTTTATTCCATCGTAAAGGGTTCCGGCTTTTTAGTCATCCTTTGCAACGAAAAAGGTCAGCTGTTAAAATCGATCGGTGACCCGGACACGTTGTTAATGGCTGAACAAATCGGTTTTGTGGAAGGAGCCGATTGGAGCGAACAATCCGTCGGCACCAATGCGATTGGCACATCCATTGTCATGGATCAGCCCATTCAAATTGTTGCAGAGGAACATTATTCCGAAATTTGTCAATCTTGGACTTGTTCCGCTGCGCCGATCCATGATTCAAAAGGCAATATTATCGGCGTATTAAATGTATCCGGTCCTTATGAAAAAGTGCACCCTCACACATTGGGAATGGTCGTTTCAGCGGTTAAAGCGATAGAGTATCAAATGGCATTGAATGAAAATGCGGAAAAAAATATTATGATGCAGAGATTTCTTGAAGCGACCACCAACAATATGAAAGAAAGCATTCTTATCACCGACACGGAAGGAAACATTATTAAAGCGAACGAACAACTGAAGAAACTGCTGAATCTTGACCCATCCGGTTTGGAAGGAAAAAAGATCCAAGAACTTTTTACAAATCAAACGATCGTTTCCAATGGTCCCATCTATCTTCAAAATGAAGAACTGCATGTTGCAGTCCGGCCATCAAGAAAAAACTATCATGTTATGGTTGATAAAATCCCCATTTATAAAGACAAACAATGGATCGGTTCGATGATCATGATGAAAGAAATTCATAAAGTGCGTCAATTTGTGAATCATTTATCCGGAAATCAAGCCAAAATTACATTCGATGATATTATTGGGCAGCATCCCCTTTTTATTCAAAAAATTCAAGAAGCGAAATTAGCGGCCAAGACGGATTCAAACGTTTTAATATTGGGAGAAAGCGGAACGGGGAAAGAAATGTTCGCACAAGCCATTCATCATGAAAGTGATCGAAGAAACAAACCGTTCATTGCCATCAACTGTGGCGGAATTCCCCGTGATCTTCTGGGCAGTGAATTATTTGGCTATGTCGACGGTGCTTTTACCGGGGCCAAAAAAGGAGGAAGTGCGGGAAAATTTGAACTGGCTGACGGCGGCACTCTGTTTTTAGATGAAATAGGAGAAATGTCTTTGGAAATGCAGGTTCTTCTTTTACGGGTTATCCAAGAAAAAGAAGTGATGCGGATCGGCGGCCATAAAGTCATACCGGTAGATGTCCGAATTATCGCCGCTACGAACAAAAATCTTCGCGAGGAAGTCCAAAAGGGGAGCTTTAGAGAAGATTTATTTTTTCGGCTCCATGTTATGCCCATCACCTTGCCGCCTTTACGAGAGAGAAAAGAGGATATCCCGCTTCTGGTCCGCCATTTTATTGATAAACTGAGCAAAAAATTAAACAAGCCGTTTCCGGACATCAGACCGGATTTTTTGCAAGCACTACTTCAATACGATTGGCCGGGGAACATACGAGAATTGCAAAATATTATAGAAAGAACGTTAAATCGACAGACAAAGCCGGTTTTATCGGCAAAAGATTTGCCGGAGGAAGTGTTCCATCTGTTTTCCGGGCAAAAAGAAGAAAAGTCGTTCATGCATAAAGAGGATATAAAAAAACAGGCCATTCTTCAGGCGTTATGCCTATTTCATGGAAATGTCACAAAAGCAGCCAAGCATTTAGGCATTTCCAGAAGCACGTTTTACAGACAAATGAGAAAATTTCACATTACTTATTAAAGCAATTGTTTCATTTTGTATCAAATTGTTTCAATATGTTGCAACAAAGTGTTCCATTTTGGAACACTTTGTTTGAAAAATAAGAGTGAAAACGAATATCAAGGAAAAAGCGTTTCCATTTATTCCGGGGAAAATAATAAAATAGTTCGTATTTTTCGACAATATGCGGTTTTTTCTTATTTTTTGGCACATTTATTGCACTATCAACAAATGAAAGCGTTTTATTTCCGCAAAGGAGGAGAGCAAGTTGACGATTTCCAGGGAACATCTTATTTGGATGTATGAAACGATGTACAAGATTCGTTATTACGAGGACAAAATGGCAGAAGCTTATGCCGAAGGAAAAAATCCTGTCTTTAATATCGGTGCAGGGCCTGTACCGGGTGAAATGCATCTGGCAACAGGGCAGGAACCGGCCGCAGTTGGTATATGTATTCATTTAACAAAAGAAGACACTGTTTCGTCTCCACATCGTCCGCATCATCATGCCATCGCAAAAGGGGTTGATTTGAACAGAATGACAGCTGAAATTTTTGGAAAAGCGACTGGGCTCGGAAAAGGCAAAGGCGGACACATGCATTTATTTGATCCGAATGTGAAATTTTCTTGCGGAGGAATTGTAGGCGCCGGCATTCCACATGCATTGGGGGCGGCCCTTGCAGCGAAGAAAAAAGGAACGGATTCCGTAGCGGTGGCTTTTATTGGGGAAGGAGCTGCCAACCAAGGGGCTTTTCATGAGTCATTAAATATGGCGGCATTGTGGAATTTGCCTCTTATTGTTGTCATTGAAAACAATCAATACGGAATTTCTGTTCCAAAGTCATCATCCACATCCGTCTCCTCCAACGCTATAAGAGCCGCCGCTTATGGAATTCAGGGATATTATGTGGAAGAGAATGATCCGATCGAAATGTATAAAGTGTCAAAAGAGGTGGTAGAAAAAGCAAGAAAAAATGGAGAACCAGCCATCATTGAAATTGAAACGTACCGTTATTTAGGACATTTCCAAGGAGATCCTGAAGTTTACAGAGATAAAAACGAAGTGACTTTACTGAGGGAAAAAGATCCGATTGTCCGAATGCGCTCCATCTTATTGACAGAACACGGAATAGAAGACATGCAGCTGGCGGAATTGGAACAAAGAGCGAAGCAAGAAGTCGATGCTGCTTATCAGTTCGCGCGTGAAAGTAAATATCCTGAACCGGAAGATGCTTTAAAAGACTTATTTGTCTAATGATGGAAAGAAAGGAGCGGTCCAAAATGCAAAAAACAAAACAGCGTTTGTTATCAGGAAATAAAGCAGTGGCAGAAGCGATTCGATTAGAGTTGGAAAGAGACCCGAACGTATTCGTGATGGGGGAGGACGTGGGCGCATACGGGGGGATATTCGGATCAACGGAAGGATTATTTCAAAAGTTTGGTCCAGAAAGAATCATGGATACACCGATTTCTGAAACCGCTTTTATCGGAGCAGCCGTTGGAGCTGCTGCAGATGGAATGCGGCCGATCGTTGAATTAATGTTCGTCGATTTCTTTGGTGTTTGTATGGACCAAATTTATAACCATATGGCCAAAATTCCGTATATGTCAGGCGGTCGAATCAAGCTTCCGATGGTGCTGATGACCGGTGTCGGCGGAGGATACAACGATGCTGCTCAGCATTCCCAAACCTTATACGCCACTTTTGCCCATCTGCCGGGAATGAAAGTGGTGGCGCCTTCGACTCCGTATGACTTGAAAGGCTTGATGATTTCCGCCATCCGGGACGATAATCCGGTCGTCTTTATGTTTCATAAAACATTGCAAGGACTGGGCTGGATGGATCAATTGGACGCATCCGTCGGACATGTCCCGGAAGAAGCGTATACAGTTCCGATCGGCAAAGCCAAAGTGGTAAGAGAAGGAACCGACATCACAATTGTGGGCATTCAAATGACGGTTCATCACGCTTTAGAAGCAGCGAAAAAGTTGGAGCAGCAAGGAATTCAGGCAGAAGTCATCGATTTGCGTTCGCTCGTACCTTTAGATCGCGAAACGATTCTTCAGTCGCTTAAAAAGACACATCGCTTATTGGTCGTTGATGAAGATTATTTATCATATGGCATGACTTCAGAAATTGCAGCCATTGCGGCAGAAGACGGTTTATATGATTTGGATGCACCTGTCAAAAGATTGGCCGTTCCGGATGTGCCGATTCCATACAGCCGTCCACTTGAACAATTTGTTTTGCCGAATGCCGATAAAATTTTTCACGAAGCCATCAAGCTAGTAAATGAATAAAATGGATTTTTCATACAGGAGGTAGCCATGTCAATCTCAGTTCAATTGCCTCGACTATCCGATACTCATGATGAAAGTTTGATCACCTTTTGGCATGTTTCAGAAGGGGATGAAGTCAAAAAAGACGATACGATCGTGGAAGTTCAAACCGAAAAAGCCGTTTCGGAAATTCAAGCTCCGGAGTCGGGGATCATAAAAGAAATCAGGAAAAAAAGAGGCGATACAGCTGCCATCGGGGATGTATTGGCCATCATTGAAACCGTCGAGGAAACGGTTCAGTCTGATTCAACAGAGGAACAGCAAAAGTCTCTACAAGACGTTCATGTAGAGAAAAAAGCGACCCCGCGCGTCAAAAAGTTGGCGAAAGAACTTGGGGTGGATTGGCGTCTTGTCACGCCCACCGGTCCGAACGGTAAAGTCACGGAAGAAGATATTAGGAACGCAGTACAAAAAAGCACCGATGAAAAGCCGTCCAACCGATTCTTTATCGCGGCTCCGTCTGTACGCAAATTTGCCAGAGAACACAATGTGAACCTTGAGGAAGTGACTCCGAGCGGGCCAAACGGAAGAATCATAAAAAGTGATATTGAAGCGGTCTTAGCCAATCGAAAATTACAACAGGCAGAGGCGGAACAGGAAGCGGCGGCCGGCAAGGAAACAACGAAAGAGGAAGCCATCCCGCAAGGCCAGCAAAGAATACCGCTTTCCGGCATACGAAAAGTGATCGCAAAAGCCATGGTTCATTCGAAATCCGTCATCCCGCATGTCACTCATTTCGACGAGGCCGATGTCACAAAGCTTGTGTCTCACCGCCAAAGGGTAAAACCGTTTGCGGAAGAAGAAGGCATCAAATTGACGTATTTAGCTTACACAGTTAAAGCATTAACGGCCGTTCTTAAAAAATATCCGATGCTTAATGCTTCGTTGGACGATGAACGCGATGAAATCATTTTGAAGGATGAATACCATATTGGTTTTGCAGCGGACACCGATCATGGTCTTGTCGTTCCGGTCATTCGACATGCAGACAAAAAGTCGTTGTTCCAAATCGCTAAAGAAATCCAAGAACTTGCGAAAAAAGCAAGAGATGGATCGATCAAAGCTGATGAAATGACAGGAGCCACTTGCACAATATCCAATATCGGATCGGTAGACGGTTCTTGGTTTACTCCAATTATCAATCATCCGGAATCATGCATTTTAGGCATTGGCAGAGTGGAGAAAAAACCGATTGTAGTTCATGATTCGATTGACATTGCATCGATGATGGCTTTGTCCCTCAGCTACGACCATCGCCTGATCGACGGCGTTTTAGCACAAAAAGCTTTAAATGAACTGAAAAAATATTTAAGCGAACCGGATTTGTTATTTGTTCAGTAAATACTTCATTCGTAGTTCTAGAAAATTGAAGTTTCATCAATAAAAACAGAAACAGCGGAATGACATTTTCACAAAGGTTTAGTGGGCTGTTGTTCTTCATGCTCATTGAAAGGGAGACATATATCTTTTCATCTATGAAACAACTAAAATTTTTCACGGTTTTTCAGCAACATTTCTTTTTTATATTGAATAAACAAAGGGGGCGTCACTTTTGAAAACGATTGAAAACGCTTATTATACTCATGAAGTTCACGGTGATTATGAAATCTTTGAACTGGGAGACTTTCAGTTGGAAGAAGGAGGCACTATTCGAGACTGTAAATTGGCCTACAAAACGTTCGGCAAGCTGAATGAAGCGAAGGATAATGCGATCCTGTTTCCCCACATGTATTCCGGAACCCACAAGGCGATGGAAATTTATATTGGAGAGGGGATGGCGTTAGATCCAAGCAAATACTTCATTATTCTACCGAATCAGCTTGGCAATGGTTTATCCAGTTCACCTCACAATACTCCGTTTCCATTTGGCCGAGGGGCTTTTCCAAAGGTGAGGATCAGCGATGATGTCCGGGCTCAACATAAACTGGTCACCGAAAAATTCGGAATCAAGACTTTGCAGTTGGTGGTCGGTTGGTCCATGGGGGCTCAGCAGACCTATGAATGGGCGGTGCGGTATCCGGAAATGGTGAAGCGAGCGGCTCCGATTGGCGGGACGGCTAAAAATACACCTCACGATTTTCTTTTTACCGAAACTTTAATTGAGGCAATCACTTCTGACCCTGCTTTTCAAGACGGATGGTATGAAGATCATCAACAAGTCCACCGTGGTTTGCGCCGCCACTCCCGAATTTGGGCAGTGATGGGGCTATGTACCGAGTTTTACAAGCAGGAACAGTGGCGTCGTCTCGGCTTCTCCTCTTTGGACGACTTTTTGGTGGGATACTGGGATAATTGGTTTTTGCCGATGGATCCAAACAACTTGCTGTGTATGGCATGGAAATGGCAGCGGGGAGATGTGAGCCGCAACACCGGCGGAGACTTGAAAGCGGCTTTGGAACGGATTCAAGCGAAAGTATATGTTATGCCGTTTGAAGAAGACATGTTCTTCCCTGTTCGAGACTGCAAAGCCGAACAAGAGATGATTCCTAACAGCGAACTGCGAGTCATTCCAAGTTTGTGGGGACACTTCACCATGATGGGATTTTTTGAAGAAGACAAAAACTACATCGATGCCCAGCTGAAGGATCTCTTGTCTACACCCGTTTGAGAAGGGATGCAGAGCGGATTTTAACAAGATTATATAAGATGGATGAAAGTCGAAGAACCAGAGCAAAACCGGCTCTGGTTCTTTCTGATGTAAAGGTCAGGGGAAACCACCTCTCTCTCAAAAAAAACTGTTTGAATAAAGGAATGGAATAAAAATGACTCGTTAATGAAATGCACTTCTGTCAATGTAGTCAACAATGTTTGTCCAGTTGCTTTGGCATAATCTGTTTTCGATAAAAATTAATCATCTGGACAAAATAAGGGAGACGAAAAATGAGTAAAAGATGCGTGATGTGAATAGCGAACGAAAGAACGTTTCTATTATCTAAAAGTGTAAAACCTGATATCATCCCTTTTGTTTTCCATGAAACGTATGTTGCTGTCCTATGTTATTTCGTTTGTTTTAACTCCCTTCTGTTCAACGTTTCTTGTTGAAGGGTCTAAGTCCATAGATATTGCTCCACTTTTGACAGATGTGAATTGGGAGAGAGTTCCATTCTTTGTTGGCATCGTATGTAAACGGCGCTTGAATTTTTTCCATTTGAATGGATGTGAAAAATAACAATGGAAGAATCATTCTTGCAGACATGATTTTGAAACATCCTAACCTAAACAACGAATTTACACAAAAGGTGTTGTTGCTTGATGATCAACAAAAAGTTCGTCCTATGGTGTATCTTGATCATAGGTTGTTCGGTTGCTCTGTCGTTTATTTGTACAGTTTTCGTAAAAGCGAACGATTTGAATAGAGGCCGAAAGTTTTATGAAGAACACGGAAAAGCCATTTGGGAAATACCGACCAAACAAAAAGTCATTGCATTGACATTCGATGATGGACCTAGTTCAAAATATACTCCGCAAATTCTGGATATTTTAAAACAATATCACGCCAAAGCAACTTTTTTTGTGGTGGGGACCTGTGTAAAAGCTCATCCTGATGTAGTGAAACGAGAAATTTTGGATGGACATGAATTAGCGAACCATACATACCATCATTCCGTTTTTAGGGGGCTGAACGAGGAAGAAATTAGAAATGAATTAAGAAAAACAAAACAAACGATTACGCAACTGACTGGATATTCTCCTAAATTGTTTCGCCCGCCAGGAGGTTATTACAATGAAACCATTATTAATGTTTCGAACCAAGAAGGTTATACGGTTGTGATGTGGTCATGGCATCAAGATACGTATGATTGGAAAAAACCGGGCGTTCATAATATTGTAAAAAAGGTTTTATCTAACGCCCGAAATGGGGATATTGTCTTATTTCATGATAACGGCGGAGACCGTCGTCAAACAATTGAAGCACTAAAAAAAATTTTACCGGAACTTCAAAAAAGAGGATATAAATTTGTGACCGTATCAGAATTACTACAAATGCATCCGAAATACAGATATCTCGACTGGACGCCAGGGTAAAGAATGAGTCGGAGGACGGAAACGTCGCTAATCCGCACTCAAATTTTATTAAAGCAAAATTCATGTCCACGGCTCTCGACTGCAAACCTTTTCTAATAGTGTACTGTTATAAAGATTACATGCGGAAGAGAGCCACAAAACCATTATTTTTGAAAAGACATTTTATTATTTAACTCATGATTGAATTCATCCATCGAAAGAACTTCCATACGATGATCATAAAAAGACCATATCCAAAAAAAGAATAGGAATGTTTCCATTGATTATGATGAACAAACCACCCGAATGTTTCTGATTGTTTTTCAACAAATGACATTGCTAGACTTGCCATGATAATAAAAGCCCCTTTTTTCCAAATGTTTAACTTTTCCATAAAATATAGAAAACAAAAGGTGAAAATGGGCAAGCCGATAAGAGTAAATACAATGTTGATGGTGAAAATGGCTGAATAGGGTCTTAACGGAAAGCTGTACCACTCGTTTCCGACAAAATAAAGATCCAAATAAGTTCCTATCCATGAGGCGAACAAAGCGGTCAAAATATAAGCAGCAATGGTTTTGCTTTTAACGGAAAATGGCTTTTTTCGCGATAACCGCAAGTTCCATTTTTTCGATCGTCTCACAATATTCATCGGCAATCTCCCCGTTTATTTCTTCATCTAGCTTGTTGAAATAATCCGTAATCGTCCAGTCATAGAACCAATCTCCAATGTCTGCTTTCTCATGTGAAACGTTTTTCCATGCGTACTCTAATCTTGGACTATAGATTCGAGGGACCCCTTTTTGTATTTGGCCGTTTTTCATACGGCGTCGATAGGGCCGGCCCGGAATCGATTCACGAACGTCATGAAATAGGTGGGGCCAGTAATCTTTGCGAGATCCAGTGTGAGGGCAAGAAACGGCCCAACGAATGAACGTGTCTACCCCCTCTTTATTATAAAAAAGCAAGGAATATAACCGTTTTCCTAATAAAATCCGTTCATGAAGAGAATCGAAACGTTGCAATGTTTGCCCCATAAGACCGATACTTCGCTTCTCATTTTCTTTATAGTAAGGAAACAAAATATGGTTTAATCGAAGAAAATCTTGAAGCTTAAACTCTATTGTATGAAAGACGTTTTTTTGAAAAAGAGCATTTTGAATGACTCGTTTTTCTAAATAGCTTTGTTCATTTATAACAAGAGCAATGGCGAGAATATAAGGGTCACGATATTTCCAAAAGTGGTTCCAGATCGTTTCCATAAAAGTAGAGACATGAAAAAAAGGTAGAAGAGAAAAAAGCGGTTTTTTTCTTTTTATGCTTTCTTCATAAAGCAAAAACTGCGGGTATATATCTTGAAAAATAAGCCAATTTCCACGTTCCAAAAAGGAAAAGAAAAATTGTTGTTCCTGTTCCGTTAATAAATGGGACAAGAGATCTCCTTTTAAGTCAGTCATATTCCAGCCGCCATTTCTGGAAACCATATGTCCCAAAAACGCCCAATGAATTTCCGGATGACGCAAATAAACATCCAAGTAGCTTTTCGTTCTGGTGATATTGTTTTGATTTTTGATTTCGGTTTGGATGAGTATTTGTTGGATGAGTTTTCTTTCCTCTATCGTTAAATCAGATTCATTTACCGCGGCCATTTTGAAACCTTTGCCCTTTTTCTTTAACTCCTCATTGATTTCAAGAAGAAATGTGGGTGTATTCCGTTTTTTCTTTTTCTTTATCAGCCCCAAAATGTCTCCCCTCCCTCAACAAAACATTTTGTTAAATGAAAGGGATGGCAAGTGTGACGTTTAGTGTTCCAAACGAAGTCCACTGAGTCTTGAATACATGGAAAATAGATAATCTTGAGAGGTCATATCAATTGAAACGAGATGTGTATATGATCATCTTATTACGTGCTTTGAAAATAAATGATGAAGACTTTATGAAAGCACTGCCGGTAAGATTCGAAAATAAAGAAATAAGGCAAACAGGAATTAAGAAACGTAACTGAGTGGGCAGAAGGGTAGGAAGCGTAGATCAGGCGAAAAACGTTCATCGCAAAATGGGAGGGCAGGACCAAAAAAGAACGAAGATCATTTTTTAAGTCATCGTTGTCAATACACGGATAAGGATGTTTAGCTTTCCCGTGAAAGGGTATTTGAAATGCAGTTCTTAGTGATTTAGGTTAGAGCGTTTTTATTGTTTTTCCGGAATCCAGCCACGGGGAAAGTTTACATCATTTGGATTAAAAATAAAAAATTGGAAATTATGTATGATATAATAAACTTGCACAGCTGCATGCAGGGTGGGCAGTGATTACTCCCTTGAAGAAAGGGGGGTATCACTGATGATGACGGTTTCCGATGCATTGACGTTAATGATTTCGTTTGCGGCTTTAATCGTTGCCGTCATTTCTGTGTCGAAAGACAAAAAGTAACCCACCCTGCCGAGCCTAAGTAAGGGTGGGTCATATCCGCAAATACGAGGGCCACTGCACTTCTTGCAGTAAGCTGTGTATGTTAGGGCATTGGTGACCGCCAATGTCCTTTTTTATTTTATGCTATTCCATTTTATTATAATCATAAAACAGGAAAGATGACAAGAAATGACGCAGGTAAGGATGAATCCGTTTGTGTAGAAATTTTCGCTGTAAAAATAAAGGAATTTTCAACTTTTGAAGGATTTTAATTAAATCGCGATAAATCCAAAGTCAAGTAGAAGGAATTTTTTTCGTTATATATCGCTTTGTGGTGCTGTTGATCGTGATAATTGAAAAAACAATATTCAAAAAAGATTGACAAATAAAAAACCACTTGTTACCATATTCCCAAGTAATCATATGAGAATTTAATAATTTTCGACCAGCTACAATTCATGGTGAGAGGGATGTGAAATGATGCCAAAATTTGTATTTAAAAATCATGTACTTACTAGAGGGATTTCATTGATCTGCGTGATCCTGCTGTTCGTCCTTTGGACCGTGAGTACAAACTTAAAATGGATCGATCCGTTGCTTCTTCCGACTCCTCAATCCGTTTGGACGGCATTTGTGGAATTAATAAGAGATGGGTATAAAGGGACTCCATTAAGTACGCACATTCTAGATAGCATGTACAGATTATTATTCGCTTTAATTTTAGCGTTTTTCACTGCCGTGCCATTGGGGATGCTATGTGGCATGTCAAGATACATACTCGCCGTATTTGATCCTATTATTGAATTTTATAGACCGCTTCCTCCTTTAGCCTATTATGCCTTGCTTGTTTTATGGCTTGGAATCGATGACAGGTCCAAAATTGCCCTATTGTTTTTAAGTGCGTTTGCTCCTTTATTTATTGCGACTGTATCGGGCGTAAGACGTATCCCGCGAGATCGGATCAACGGCGCATTATCTTTAGGAGCGTCCAAACTGAAAGTCTTTTTCTATATCATTCTTCCGTCTAGTTTGCCGGACATCATTACGGGTCTTCGCACAGCTATCGGTGTGACTTACGGTACATTAGTGGCTGCCGAAATGGTAGCGGCTACCTCGGGGATTGGATGGATGGTATTGGACGCAAGTAAATACTTAAGAAGCGATATCGTTTTTGTAGGAATTTTTATAATGGGATTCATCGCCATTTTTATAGATAGCCTTATTCGATTGTATTGGCATTTTCGATTCTCTTGGGTTGGAAAACAAGACTCATAAAGTATGATAAAGGAGGAAAATTGCGTGGCGCTGAAGAGAAACATAAACAGCATTATAATTATCTTACTATTTAGTATATTTAGTCTTTTGAACGGATGTTCTAGTCAAAGCGCTTCTTCCCAAAAGGCGGGATCATCGGCTTCCGCTTCTAATAGTAGTGTGCCAAAAGAGATCCGATTGGGATACCAGGTTTCTCCAAATGGAGAACTTTTAGCCAAGGCATTAGGTTTGCTGGAGAAAAAATACCCGAACATTCACATTAGATGGATTAAATTTGATTCGGGCAGAGATATCAATAATGCCATGGCAAGTGGGAGCATTGATTTTGGACTCGTTGGAACTCCGCCCGGATCCATTGGCATTGCCAGTGGATTGCCTTATAAAATTTATTATCTGCACGATATTATCGGCGAAAGCGAGGCGCTGGTCGTTAAAAAAGATTCCGGAATTTCTTCTTTAAAAGATTTGAAAAATAAGAAAATTGCCACGACATTCAGTTCAACATCCCATTATAGTTTACTGGGAGCTTTGAAAGAAGAGAAGATTGACCTTAAGAAAAATAATATCACTCTACTTGATATGCAGCCTCCTGACATTTATGCAGCTTGGAAACGCGGGGATATCGATGGAGCATATATTTGGCAGCCGGTACAAACGAAGTTGATCGATGATGGAGGAAAAGTCATCATTTCATCAAAAGATTTGGCGAAAAAAGGAATTGTCACGGGAGAATTTGGCATTGTAAGTAAAGATTTTGCGGAAAAATATCCTGAAATTGTAAAAGGATATATCTCTGTTTTAAATCAGGCGGTCCATTATTATCGGAGCAAACCAGTAGAGTCGTCGAAAGTGCTTTCGAAAGAATTGGGGTTATCGCCTGAGGAAAGCTTAAAAACCATGAGACAAATTATATGGTTAGATGCTTCGCAGCAAAAGGAATATTTCGGTGATGCCAAGGAGCCGGGCAAATTAGCCAAAATCTTAAAAGACACGGGAGATTTTATGGTGAAACAGAAAAATATACCATCTTCCCCCAGCCTAGCTACTTATCAAAAAGGTCTACTAAGCAATTTATACAAATAACGGGAATGGAGAAGGGATATCATGGCAATTGCTTCGATCAAAGAGGATTCAGAGAGAGCTCAACACCGTCCGCTAATTGAATTGAGAAACATTAGCTTGCAATATGCCAACGGGAAAAACGATCTTCCTGTATTGGACCATATAAATCTTCGATTGGATGCCAATGATTTTGTTTGTTTATTAGGTCCGTCGGGATGTGGAAAATCTTCTTTATTAAATATATTAGCAGGTTACCAGAAACCAACTGCCGGTGAAGTCATGATCAACGATAAACCCCATACTCGTCCGAGTTCCGATGTGGGAGTCGTCTTTCAGCACCATAACCTTTTTCCGTGGATGACCATCGAAAAAAATGTTGAATTTGGTTTAAAAATGAAATCCGTGCCAAAATCAGAAAGAAAAAAACTCGTTTCCTATTATTTGCATCTCGTAGGGTTGGAGGCTTCTGCCAAGATGTTGCCTTATCAGCTGTCAGGAGGAATGAAACAAAGAGCCTCCATCGCCAGAACATTAGCTGCGGATCCACAAGCCATTTTAATGGATGAACCGTTTAGCGCATTAGATGCCTTAACTCGAGAAAACATGCAAATTCATCTTCTTGACATTTGGAAAAAAACAAAGAAATGCATCATTTTTATTACTCATGATGTCGAAGAAGCTATTTTGTTAGGAAAAAGGATTTTAGTGATGAACTCTCAACCGGGAAGAATCGTAGTCGATTTGCCGAATCCATTATCAAAATATAATCAATCAGTCGAAGAAATCAAACATTTAAAGGAATTTAGCGATCTGCGGCATTATTTAATTTCCGCCATAAGAGGTCATTTCAAAGCAAAAAACGCTTTGAATGAAATATTTTAGCTTGTTTGAAAGGCGCAAGCCAACAGCGCTTTTCAACACTCTCTATCTATTTTTATTCATTATGAAAGGAGAATGTAAATGTCTGAAATTCACACGAATTTTTCACGACCACTCAAATTTGAAAATCGCGATAATTATGTAGGTCCACGAATTTTACGCCGTCTGCCTGAAGGTGTAGAGGAGCGGCCGTACTCGTTATTTGAAGTCAAACCGTTAACTCCCATCATAGGTGCTGAGATCATCGGAATTGATTTGAGAGAGCCGATTTCACCAGAGCTGCAAGCAGAGTTGAATCGGGCATTATTGGAATGGAAGGTTCTTTTCTTTCGCAACCAAAAAATCACGAGTGAACAGCAGCGGGCGTTTGCTCGGCTGTGGGGTGAATTAGAAGTTCATCCATTTTATCCTGTTGAAGAAGATCAATCTGAGGAGATTGTTCGCTTTTCCAAAGGGAAGAAAGAAACTGGAAAAGAAAATATTTGGCATACGGATGTCACTTTTCGCCCCAATCCTGCGAAAGCAGCGATATTAAGATTAATAGAAGTTCCTCCTGTCGGGGGCGACACGTTATGGGCAGATATGGCCGCTGCATATGATAATTTACCTGATGAAGTGAAGGAGCGTATTGATCACCTTACTGCCATTCACGATTTTACTCCTGCTTTCAGCGATTTATTGACACCGGAAGAGTTAGCAGTTCAACAAGAAAAATTTCCGCCTGTTGAACATCCGGTCGTTCGAACCCATCCGGAAACTGGACGGAAGACTTTGTTTGTGAATCCATCGTTCACGACTCGAATCGTAGATCTGGACCCTGATGAGAGTGAAGAGCTGCTTCAGTATTTGTTCCGTCAAGCTCACATTCCTGAATATCAGGTGCGTTTTCGGTGGGAAAAAGACTCCATCGCTTTCTGGGATAATCGTGCAACCCAACATTATGCGGTATCGGACTATTATCCAAATCCGCGTAAGGCTGAACGCGTTGCAATCGTTGGGGATCGTCCATATTAAGCAATATCATTGGAACAACGAATGGAACCTTTTTAGGTTCCATTCGTTGTGTTCTGATCACAATTTCCATCATGCACGGATTATTTCAACAAGTGTGAAAAAAGTTTGACTAGGTCCGATTTTCAAGCTTAAACCGAAGCGCCAAGAACAAGATTTATCACGATTGCACATGTATTATGGTACCCTTCTTTGTAAAGGCATCAATATGATGAAAATTTCATAATATCCTTTCATGATATGTACTTCTGAAAAAGGGAGGTAAAACGTTTATGAGTTGGATTTTTCTTTTATTAGGAATTCTTTCGGAGGTTTTAGGGACAACTTCAATGAAAATGTCAGCAGGATTTACGAAGCTCATTCCTTCTGTACTCATGTTTGTATTTTATGGAGCCAGCCTTACGTTAGTTACATTGGCACTGAAAAAGATAGATGTAAGCATCGCTTATTCCATATGGTCCGGACTTGGTACTGCGATTATCGCCATCATAGGTATTTTATACTTCAAAGAGCACTTTTCTTTCTTAAAAATGGTCGCCATCTTGATGATTATTGCCGGTGTGATTATCTTAAATGTCAGCGGAGAAGCGCATGGAAAAGAAGTCTCTTCAGTCTCTGTATCGGATCTACATATCAAATAAAAAGCAATGAAAATGGCGAACAGGAATGGTCACTGTTCGCCTTTAAATTATCCAACATACCTTTGCAAGATTCGATCGACGGAAGCTCCGTATGTTTCTCCAAACAGATTCAGGTGAACGAGCAAGTAAAACAGTTGATACAGCTCTTTTCGATCCTTATATTCCGGAGAAAGTGGCTGAATTTCGTTGTACGCGCGATAAAAAGCATTTGGAAATCCGCCAAACAGTTCCGTGAAGGCAATATCCATTTCTGAATGCCCATAAAATACTGAAGGGTCAATGAGATAAGGAATTCCATGTTCGCCTGCCATCCAGTTTCCGCCCCAAAGGTCGCCGTGCAATAAAGATGGCTGACATGTCGGAGGAAGCCATTGATCAAGCGACTCTAACAATGTTTCCATTTTCTTTCGTCTGTATGTTGGCATTCTTCCTTTTTGTTCTGCCAATTGAACTTGCGGAAGAAGCCGACGTTCCCGAAAATAATCGATCCAGTTTTCATATTGTCCGTTTTTTTGCGGAAGACGGCCAATGAAGCTATCTTCGGCTAATCCGAAATACTGACCGTAACATTGATGAAGGCGAGCCACTGTCTGACCTAGCAAAGTCGCAGTCTGATCCGTTTTTTCTCCTTCAATCCATTCAAGCAACAGCAAACCATAAGATCCGTCTTCGGCTTCCACGCAATGATATACTTTTGGAACACGAACGACATTCGTTTGTCTCAGCAATTCAAGACCGGCTGCTTCACTTTGAAAAAAGCGAGGAGGAATACGCTCATTGATTTTGGCAAAATAGGAACGATGTTCACTTCTTACATAATAGGCAGCGTTGATATCGCCGCCGGATACGCTTTTGCATTGGACGATCGCTGTTTTGTCGCCGATTTGATCAAGCGCTTCTCGTAAAATCGACGAAAGGTTCATACTACTATCTCCTTTCATTGTGGCAAACTAGTGAAACGAATCATAGGGGGTGTATGGATCGAAAGGGTATAAGAGATTGAATTTTCGATACTCGTTAGAAGCAAAGGTGTTGAGAACGAAACAAGCAGTTTGTAATTTATTATATATCAGAAAATCTTTTTATAGAGTTGTCATAGGAACAAATGCTTGTCAGAGGCAATCATATATTGAAACATTTACAGCATTGGGACAGATTTAAGAAAATACAGTTGTGGGAAGCATCTTTATCCAAAGAGGCTGGATACGAATCAGAATCATCCAACAAAATCCGAACTCGAAATAAGAGTTCGGATTTTTTAATCCATGAAAGGCAATCTGACGATGAAAGTAGTGCCTTTGCCTGGTTGGCTTTCTGCTTCTATTGTGCCGCCATGGGCTAATACGAATTCCTTGGCGATAGCGAGCCCCAATCCCATACCGCCCCTGTTGCGGGTTCGCGCTTCATCTGTACGGTAAAACCGATTGAAAAGAAAAGGGAGTTGTTCAGGTTCAATGCCAATACCAGTATCAGAAATCGCAACGCAAAGAACATGACTCTCTTTGTTCTCTGTCGTTTCCTCATCAACTGTAATGGTGATAGAACCACCCGAGGGCGTATAGCGGACGGCATTGACAACCAAGTTGAGAAAAACTTGTGTCATTCGATTCGGATCCACAAGAACTGTGGCTGTATCGCTAAAACAATTTAGTGTAATGTGAATCCCTTTCTTTTCACAGTCGGGAGTGACGCGATCAATGACCCGCTGTAGAAGAGCAGGAATATTGGTTGGTTTACGTTCGAGCGGCAGCTTTTTCGCTTCAGCAAGCGTCAACTGGTGAAGATCGTCAACGAGACGAGTTAAACGAATCAGTTCATCTTGTAAGGGAAGCAAGCTTTCGGGTTTGATGGAATGACCACTTTGTTGAATGAAATCCAGTTTACCCCGAATGATCGTTAACGGTGTCCGCAATTCATGGGCCACATCCGCCACCAGATTTTTTCGAACTTCTTCGGCTCGTAACAATTGCTTAGACATTTCGTTGAAGGCTTCGGCAATTTTTCCGTACTCATCGTTCGTTACGACAGGTATTTGATATCCGAATTCGCCTTTTCCTAAACGATCGATGGCGGGAACCAGTATACGAAGCGGTGCGGTTAGCCGCTTCGACAACCAATAGGCGACCAGGAGGGAGAGCAGCACGAATATAATGGCACCCGCAATCAATAGAAACGTCACTGAACTGCTTACACCAAGGCGCAATTTCGAAATATTGCCGACTTCTTGGTCGTAATAATACAAATAAGCAATCGTTTTTCCATCTAATTGTACGTTTTGTCGAATGCCTAAATTCGTTATAAATCCATAGCTAGCGTCTCCGGCCTTATACAGTTGTTTTTGTTTTGGGGATAATAACACAAAACTTGCCTCTTCATGGCTGTTCCAGTCTGTTTTATTGATATCCACTTGCCGGATGCCGTCCCAAGAATCACCGTGTTTTTGATAGTAATCCACAAATAGGGTGGATAATCCTTTCATTTCTTTGCTTCTGTCCACATCCAACATATTTTCAAGCATTCCTCTGACAACAAACTGAGTTAAAAAGGAGAATAACAACCCCATCACTATGATAAAGGAGGCCATCGCGACAAACAGTTTGCGGCTGACAGTCATGTCCCATCACCAAATCTGTAGCCGAAACCATAGACGGTTTGAATGTAGACAGGATGAGAAGGATCGTCTTCGATTTTTTTGCGGAGACGGCTAATATGGGCGTCTACTGTCCGTTCGTCATTCAAAATATCATCTTCCAATGCTGCTTGTAATAGCTGCAGTCGGCTGTAAACGATATTGGGTTTAGCGGCCAGTGTGAGAAGAAGTTTAAACTCCGTTGGGGTAAGCGAAATTTCTTTTC
>Ga0207866_1000623_pt1 | contig 47449 bp, 41 predicted proteins | sample HigsolmetaAR203D_FD_184835 | JGI IMG/M metagenome (GOLD analysis project Ga0207866, IMG submission 184835) | Ionic liquid and high solid enriched microbial communities from the Joint BioEnergy Institute, USA - AR20-3-D (SPAdes) (version 2) ...
GGCCTGCTTGAGGATCGAGACGATCTGGGTCTCGGTGAAACGGGACTTCTTCATGGAACCTCCTGGCTGGGGAAAACATGCCAGAAAGTTCTACTTATGGGGTGTCTGCGGATCGGGGAAGCTTACGAGGTCTCCAGGCCGATCCGGGCCTTCTCCAGCGCGTCGCGGGCACGTGCCAGCTCGTTGTTGGAGACCGCGCCGCCGGCGTGGCCGCGCTCCATGCGCTCCAGGTCGCGCAGGGCGGCGGTGTGCTCGATCTGGGCCTGCTCGCGGGCCTTGCGCGCATTGAGCCGGGCGATGCGCGCATCCAGCTGGGCGCGGCTGGCCTCGGCCTCCATGCTGGCCAGGGTGGATTCCTCCTGCACCAGCTTGCTGCGCAGCTCCGGGCTGTCGATCACCGCCAGCACCTGGCCCTTCTCGACCGCGTCGCCGGCCACCACCTTCAGCGCCACGGTGCCGCCGGCCACGGCGTACAGCACCGGACTGTTGGCGGTGATGACCCGGCCGTCGGCGACGATGTCGCGCACCAGGTCGCCGCGCTTGACCTCGGCGATGCGCAGCCGCGAAGCGTCGTAGGAGCGCGAGCCGGCGGCCCAGCCCGAAGCCACCCAGGCGACGATGGCCAGCATGGCCGCGCCGCCGGCGGCCGGCCACAGCCAGCGGCGCCAGCGGGGAACGGGAGTGGTCGAGAGGGGGCGGTCCTGGGCGGAGGTGTCGCGGATCATGCGGGTCCGGGGGTGTGGTGTCCCTCCTGCCTGTGCAGGCCCCGTGCCAAGCGCAAGCCATTGATGCGCAAGGGTGTCCGCCGCCGTTCACGGTGTCCGCGGTGTCCGCCGGACACCCGCGCGGACACCGCCGGCGGGCCGGTCCGGACAATTCCGGCCAAGCTGTCCGGAAGCTGGCCGGACGGCGGCCGCGCCCGCCGCGGCGCCCGGGTGCGCCGGGCCGCTCGGCTAGAATCACGGGCCTTGTCACGGATGGAAGCAGCGCAATGTGCGGCATCGTTGGCGCGATCGCGGATCGCGACGTGGTTCCGGTCCTGGTCGAGGGCCTCAAGCGCCTCGAGTACCGCGGCTATGACTCCTCCGGCATCGCCGTGGCCGACGGCGGGAGCGTGCGCCGCGTGCGCCGCACCGGGCGCGTGGCGGAGATGGAGCAGGCGGCGGTCGCCGAGGGCTTCAACGGCCGCCTGGGCATCGGCCACACCCGCTGGGCCACCCATGGCGGGGTGACCGAGGCCAACGCCCACCCGCACATCAGCCACGGCGAGCTGGCGCTGGTCCACAACGGCATCATCGAGAACCACGAGGAGCAGCGCGAGCGCCTGCGCGGCCTGGGCTACGAGTTCGAGTCGCAGACCGACACCGAGGTCATCGCCCACCTGATCCACCACTACATGGCCAGCGGCAAGGACCTGCTGGGCGCGCTGCAGGCCGCGGTCAAGGAGCTGACCGGCGCCTACGCCCTGGCCGTGGTCAGCCTGCGCGAGCCCGACCGCCTGGTCGGCGCGCGCATGGGCTGCCCGCTGCTGGTGGGCGTGGGCGAGGGCGAGAACTTCCTGGCCTCGGACGTGTCGGCCATCGTCCAGGCCACCCGCCGGGTGATCTTCCTGGAGGAGGGCGACACCGTCGAGGTGACCCGCGCCGGCGTGCGTGTGTTCGACGCGCAGGACCGCCAGGTGCAGCGCGAGGTGCACGTGTCGGACGTGTCGCTGGCCTCGCTGGAGCTGGGCCCGTACCGGCACTACATGCAGAAGGAGATCCACGAGCAGCCGCGTGCCATCGCCGACACCATCGAGGCGGTCATCGACGCCGGCAGCTTCCGGCCGGCCCTGTTCGGTGCCGGGGCGGAAGAGGTCCTGGGCAAGGTCCGCGGCGTGCAGATCCTGGCCTGCGGCACCAGCTACTACGCCGGCCTGACCGCGCGCTACTGGATCGAGGCCATCGCCGGCCTGCCGTGCAGCGTAGAGATCGCCAGCGAGTACCGCTACCGCGAGGCCTGGGCCGATCCGGACCACCTGGTGGTGACCATCTCCCAGTCCGGCGAGACCCTGGACACGCTGGAGGCCCTCAAGTACGCCAAGGCGCTGGGCCACCGCCACACCCTGTCCATCTGCAACGTGCCCGAGAGCGCGATCCCGCGCGCCAGCGAGCTGGTCTGCTATACCCGCGCCGGCGCCGAGATCGGCGTGGCCTCGACCAAGGCCTTCACCACCCAGCTGGCCGCGCTGTTCCAGCTGACCGTGGTCCTGGCCAAGCTGCACGGCCGCCTTGGCCCGGAGCAGGAGGCCGACTACCTGGAGCAGCTGCGCATGCTGCCGGGCAGCGTGCAGCACGCGCTGAACCTGGAACCGCAGATCCAGGTCTGGGCCGAGCGCTTCGCCGCCAAGCAGAACGCCCTGTTCCTGGGCCGCGGCCTGCACTACCCGATCGCCCTGGAGGGCGCGCTCAAGCTCAAGGAGATCTCCTACATCCACGCCGAGGCCTACCCGGCCGGCGAGCTCAAGCACGGCCCGCTGGCGCTGGTGGACGCGGACATGCCGGTGGTGGTGATCGCCCCCAACGACCGCCTGCTGGAGAAGGTCAAGTCCAACATGCAGGAAGTGCGTGCCCGCGGCGGCGAGCTGTTCGTGTTCGCCGACCAGGACAGCAACTTCGCCGCCTCCGAGGGCGTGCACGTGATCCGCACACCGCGCCACGCCGGGGTGCTCAGCCCGGTGATCCACACCATCCCGGTGCAGCTGCTGGCCTACCACACGGCCCTGGCGCGCGGCACGGACGTGGACAAGCCGCGCAACCTGGCCAAGTCGGTCACGGTGGAATGAGCCGGCGGCCCCGGCGGCCGCCGCGATCTGGGAAAATGGCGGCCGACCCGGGCGTGGCGCCCGGCAGGAAGCACGCTTGACGAGCCGTACGCCTTTCCCGTCCCTGTTCGCCCATGTCCCGGCCGGCGCCTTCGGGCCGCTGGCCTCGCCCAACCGCGAGCGCTACTGGCGGCTGCTGTGCCGCCTGTTCGACGAGTACTTCGGCCCGGACGCGCCGCTGCCGCCCAGCCACGGTTTCCCGCGCCGGGAGATCGTCGGCGCGCTGGAGCGCTACCTGCTGGCCGAGGAGGCCTGGGAGGACGAGGACGGCGCGCCGCTGCAGGAGGGCCTGGCCGCGCGCGCGGTGGCCGTGTACGAGCGCCTGCGCCAGGCCGGCTGGCTGCGCCAGGACAGGCTGGGCGCGCGTGAGATGGTGCTGATGCCGCCGGTGATGGCGCAGCTGCTGGCCACCCTGGTGGAGTTCGCCGAGCGCGGCCCGACCTTCGTCTCGGCCAAGATCCGCTCCATCGAACTGCAGCTGCAGCAGGTGGCAGAGGGGCGCGCCGGCGCCGAGGCGCTGGACGAGGCGGCCGAGCAGGCGCGCCGGCTGCTGGCCTCGCTGGCCTCGATGAGCCTGCAGGTGCGCGACCTGATGCCCGAGCTGGTGCGCGCGGAGACCACCGCGCAGTTCGCCCGGCAGTGGTTCGAGCGCTACGTGGCGCAGTTCTTCATCCGCGACTACGCCGACCTGCACCGCGCCGACCACCCGCTGGCACGGCGCGCGCAGATCCTGCTGCTGGTGCAGCAGATCGAGACCGGCCCGCTGCGCCAGGCCATGCTCGACTGGTACCGCACCCACCTCACCGACGGCGACGGGACGCGCGCCCAGCAGCGCCTGCAGCGCAGCCTGATGCGCCTGCGCGAGCTGGAGCGCATCGACGAATACCTGGCCCGCCTGGACGAGGACGTGCGCCAGGCCAACCGCCGCGCGCTGGCCTTCCTCGACTACCGCCTGCGCGCACCCGACCGCCTGGACGTGCTGCTGCGGCGCGCCGCGCGCGGCGCCCTGGCCGCGCCGGAGGGGGCGCTGCGCCTGCCGGTCGGCCCCGGGCCGCTGATGGACGAATCGCAGCTGCGCCCGCCGCGGCTCCGGCCGCAGCCGATCCCGCGCAGTGCCAACAGCCCGGCCCGGCCCAGCCCCGAGCAGATCGCGCGGCTGAGCCTGCTGCGGCGGATGAAGCGCGTGCGCCTGGTCACCGCCGAGGACATGGCCGCCTACGTCGGCCGCCAGCTGCCACCGGGCGGCAGCGTGGACTCCACGCGCCTGGAGATCGCCACCATCCAGGACCTGCGCGCCTACCAGACCCTGCTGACCCTGGCCCTGCGCGGCAACCGCCCCGGCGGCCTGCGCCGCGACGACCCGCTGCACCGCCTGCTGCGCGGCTTCCGCGTCGAACTGGTCGACGGCGGCGAGCGCGGCGACAACGGCTGGCTGCGCGCCCCGCGCTTCGTCGTCCGCCACGTCGCCGGCCGCCAGGCCGCCACCACCGCCGCGCGCCCCGCCGCGCCGGCCGAGTCCGATCCCGCATGAAACGTACCTGGAACACCCTCAGCCAGCAGTCCAACGGCCTGTACACCGTGGCCGACTTCGAGCGCGCCGCCTACCGCCTGGTGACCGAGCAGGTGCTCTATGCCAGCGACCCGCGCTCGCGCAGCGCCTACCACCTGGTGGAGGCCTACCTGGAGGATTTCGCCGCCGCCCTCGAGCCGCTGGGCATCCGCCTGGAACGCAACGCCCGCCACCGCTACGTGGTCGCCCTGCCCAGGCACGGCGAGGGCACGCCGGTGCGCCTGGACGAGACCCTGCTGCTGCTGGTCCTGCGCCAGCGCTACGACGAGGGCATGAAGCAGGGCCTGGTCGAGGACTCGGGCGAGGTGGTGGTGGAACTGCCGGACCTGCAGGAGGCCTGGCCGGCGTTGACCGGCCGGCCGATGCCGGAAATCGGCGCGCTGCGCGCGCTGGCCGCCACCGCCCGCCGCTGGGGCGTGTGCCGGCTGGTGGAGGGCGAACCGGACGAGCTGCAGCCGTTCCACCTGGTGGTGCGTCCGGCGATCGTGGACATCGTCGGCGAGCAGTGGCTGCACCGCCTGGACCAGCACAACCTGGGCACGGACGGGACGGACGAGGATGCCGACGCCGACACCCTGGACACGGAGGACGACCATGCAGCTGCTTGAGCGCATGCACCTGGTGCAGTACTTCCTGTTCGAGGCCAAGACCCTCGAGCTGGACCGCACCAGCGCCATCATCGCGCCCAACGGCGCCGGCAAGAGCGCGCTGCTGGACGCCCTGCAGCTGGTGCTGCTGGGTGGCGACCGCCGCCACATCCACTTCAACGCCCAGGCCGGCGGCAAGGCGCGCGCACGCAGCATCCGCGACTACTGCCTGGGCGTGTACCGCAGCGGCGAGGACGGCCGCAAGCGGCGCACCGCCACCACCTACATCACCCTGGTGTTCCGCGACGAGGAAACCGGCACGCCGCTGAGCGCCGGCATCGCCCTGGGCGCCTCGGCCGACGAGCCGGACCACCGCCAGCATGGCCTGTACCTGCTGCCGGGCGTGGCCCTGGAGCTGGACGAGCACCTGGAGCGGGTGGACGGCCGCGAGCTGCCGCTGGAATGGAGCCGCTTCCGCGAGCGCGCGGCCAGGCGCTGCCGCCAGGCCGGCACCGCACCGGAGTTCCACGCCAGCGGCGAGCGCTTCGTCAAGGACCTGCTGCACCGCCTGCGCGCCAGCCCCGGCGCCGGCGTGGACTTCAACGCTTACCGCAAGGCGTTCCAGAACGCGCTGAACCTTCAGCGCGTGGAGGACGTGGACCTGTTCGTGCGCACCCTGGTGGCCGAGGACCGGCCCACCGACGTGGCCCGCTTCCGCGCCCTGCTGGACAGCTTCCGCCAGATCAAGGAGCGCATCGAACAGCTGGAGCGCCGCATCGCCGAGGCCGAGGCGGTGGACGCGCAGTACGCGAAGGTCGCCGCACAGGCCGTGCGCGCGGCCTCCTACCGTGCGCTGGCCGCCGAGTACACCCGCGACCTGCTCGGCGAGCAGGTCGAGCAGGCCGGCGCCGACGTGGAGGCCGGGCGCGAGCAGCTGGCCGCCGCCGGCCGCGCGCTGGAGCAGGCCCGCGCCGAGCGGCGCAGCCTGCAGGAGGAGTACGAGCGGGTGCGCGAGCAGCTGCAGGGCAGCGCCGGCTACGGCGAGCAGGCCTCGTTCCGCGAACTGGCCGCGCGCGACCAGGAGCAGCTGCAGCGCCTGCAGGCCGAACTGCTGCGCCGCTTGGAGCAGCTTCGCGGGCCGCTTGAGGAAGTGGCCGCGCTGCGCCTGCCGGGCGTGGACGGGGCCGTTCTGGCGCAGGCGCTGGAGCCGCTGCGGGCGCTGCAGGAGGAGGTGGCCACGGCCGGGCATGGCGAAGGCCCGGCCCCGGATGCCTTCCATGCCCGGCTCAGGCAGGCGCTGGCCGCGGCCGCGCCGGTGCAGGCCACGGTCGCGGCCTGGGCGCGGCAGTCGCACGAGGCCTGGCAGCTGGCGCGCGCGCGCCGCGACGCCGCGCGCGGCAACCGCCAGCGCCTGGACGCCGGCCAGGTCAGCCTGCGCGACGAGGTCATGCGCCTGCTCAACCACCTGCGCGAGGCCGGCATCGAGGCCCGCCCGGTGTGCGACCTGGTGCGTGTCACCGACAAGAGCTGGCAGCCGGCGATCGAGGCCTACCTGCGCAGCCACGTCGAGGCGCTGCTGGTGCCGGCCGGGCAGGAGGAGGATGCAGTGCGCGTGTACCGCTCCCTGCAGGGCGCGCGCGCGGTGTACGGAGTCAAGCTGGCCCTGCCCAGCCAGGCGCGCAGCCACCGCCTGGAGCACCCGGCGCCGGACAGCGTCGCCGCCCTGATCGAGGGTGACAATGCCGACGCGGTGGCCTACCTGCGCCGCCAGCTGGGCGACCTGCGCTGCGTGGAGACCGAGGCCGAGGTGGTGCGCGCCCGCCAGGGCCTGACCCGTGACGGCCTGGTGGCCAAGGGGGGTGGCATCGAGCGCCGGCGCCTGCCTTCCAGCGGCGAGTTGAAGATCGGCGTGGCCCAGGACGGCGAGCGCCTGCGCCTGCTGCGCGCCGAGCTGGACGAGGCCGAGCGCGAGCTGCGCCGCTGCGAGCCGGAGGCGCGCCGCGCCGAGGCGCTGCGCCAGAAGCTGGCGCGCCTGGAGGGCGAGGACGCCGCGCGCGGCCTGCACGAGCTGCTGCTGGAGTACCGCCAGGTGCTGGCGCGCTGGCGCGCGCTGGAGCGCAGCCATGCCGAGGCCATGGACCCGGACCTGCTGCGCCTGGGCGAGCGCGCCGGCGAACTGCGCCGCAGGATCCAGGAGGCCGAGGCGGCCATCGAGTCGCTGGTGCGCGCCGAGGCGCTGGCCCAGGGCGAGCTGGAACGGCGCGAGGGCCTGCTGCGCGCGCTGCAGGCGCAGGAGGAGGTCGTCGCGCGCAACGCGGTGGAGGCCTTCCGCGACCCGCACGTGGATCCCAACCGGGTCGAGCAGCTGCGCGAGGAGCTGGAAGCCAAGGGCACCAGTCTGGAGGAGGCGCGCAACCTGTGCGAGCGCCGCGCCCAGGACAACGACCGCCAGCTGGCGGCGCTGCTGCCGGAGGCCTGGAGCCAGCTGCAGCGCTACGCCGGCAGCCACGGCCTGGACCTGGAGCTGGCCGCCGACCAGTGGAAGGCGGCGCGCGCGCTGATGCAGCAGGAGCTGGTGCAGCTGCGCGAGTCGGAGCTGGTCAACTACCGCGCCGAGGCCGAGCGCGCCTACGAGACGGCGGTGGAGACCTTCCGCTCCAACGTGGCCAATACCCTGCACGACAACTTCGTGCGGCTGAAGGCGCAGATCGACTCGCTCAACCGCACCCTGCGCAACAGCCCGGCCTTCTCCAACAACGAGCGCTACCGCTTCCACTACGAGGTGGTGCCCGAGTACCGCGAGCTGTACCAGTTCATCCGGAAGGTGGCCGACGTGGGGGCCGAGGACACCCTGTTCGGCTCGGCCGGACAGGTGCCGGAGGCCTTCCGCCAGCTGATCGAGGACAGCGCCAGCGCGAAGCTGGCCGCCTCCCCGCTGGACGACTACCGCCGCTTCTTCCACTTCGGCGTGGAGATCCGCCAGGACGACCGGGTGATCGGCACCCTGAGCGAGCGCATGCGCTCCGGCTCGGGTGGCGAGCACCGCGCACCGCTGTACGTGATCGCCGGTGCCGCGCTGGCCGCCGCCTACGGCAAGAACGAGGCCAACCCGGGCGGCATGGGCGTGATCCTGCTGGACGAGTTCGGCGACAAGATCGACGCGCAGAACGCCCGCGCCACCACCAACTACCTGCGTTCGCTGGGGCTGCAGCTGGTGCTGGCCGCGCCGGACACCGCGCTGGGCACGCTCTCGGGGGTGCTGGACAGCTACATCGAGCTGTTCCGCGATGGCGACCTGCTCCAGGCCGAGCGCATCGAGGTCAGGGAGGCCGCGCGCGAGCTGCTGCTGTCGGACCAGTTCGACCTGCACCCGGAACTGCTGGCCGAGGAACTGGAGCGGCTGGCGCGCGAGACCGGCGTGACCTGAACGCCTTAACGGGGCTGGCACTCGCCGCCGGCGGCTGCCAACACCCGGCCCGCGGGCCGTACTAGGCTCGTGGGCAGGTGGTGGCAACTCGCAGGAGAAGTTCCATGTCCGCCAACTTCAGCCAGGGGGCGCCGGCCGCTTTGTGGCAGGCGCTGGTGCACGAGGCGGCCGGCCGCGCCGGCCATCCACTGGACGAAACGCGCGAGAGCTACCTCGTGTTCGTGCTGCTGCGTTTCCAGAACGACGGTGCGCTGCTGGCCCGGACCCAGGCCCTGGACTGGCTGCACGCGCTGGGCCAGGCGGGGCAGGTGCGCGCCGACGCGCTGCGCGACGTCGGCGACCGCTGCCTGCTGATCGCCGGCCTGTTCCCCGGCCTGGCGGCGCGGCGCCGGGTCAGCGTGGACTACTTCGTGGAACTGGGCCGCGGCGCCTACCGCGAGGTGGCCGAGGCCGGGCGCAGCGCCTACGCGGCGCTGTTCGGCCAGCTGGCCGAAGGCTACCGCGAGCTGGTGGAGGTGCTGCGCGGCCTGCGCGGCGATCCGCGCAGCGCCGGGCTGGAGCGGCTGGCCGCGGCGGTGCCGGTCCACGCCACGCGCCACTGAACGGCGCGACAGCACGGCGTGACGGCGGTCCGGCCCGCGGCGGCCGGCCCCGGTAGAATCCGGGGTTTTCCACCTGCCGCACCGCCATGTCGCAACGCCAGTGGGTGGCCGCCGCCATCCGCAAGATCGAGGCCGACTTCAACCGGTCGGCCGACACGCATCTCATTCCCATGCCGCTGCCCGGCTACCCGGGCATCGACGTGTACCTGAAGGACGAGTCCAGCCATCCGACGGGCAGCCTCAAGCACCGCCTGGCGCGTTCGCTGTTCCTGTACGCCCTGGCCAACGGCTGGCTGAGCGAAGGGCGGCCGGTGATCGAGGCATCCAGCGGCTCGACCGCGGTGTCCGAGGCCTACTTCGCCCGCCTGCTGGGCCTGCCCTTCATCGCCGTGATCCCCGCCGGCACCTCGCCGGAGAAGATCGCCGCCATCGAGTTCCACGGCGGCCGCTGCCACCTGGTGGACGACCCGTGCACGATCAACGAAGTCTCCGCGCAGCTGGCGCGGCAGACCGGCGGCCACTTCATGGACCAGTTCACCTACGCCGAACGGGCCACCGACTGGCGGGCCAACAACAACATCGCCGAGTCCATCTTCAAGCAGATGGCGCAGGAGCCGCACCCGGTGCCGGCCTGGATCGTGTGCGGCCCGGGCACCGGCGGCACCAGCGCCACCCTGGGCCGCTACGTGCGCTACCGCCAGCACGACACTGGCGTGCTGTGCGCCGACCCGGAGCACTCGGTGTTCTTCGACTTCTACCGCGGCGCCCGCGCCGGCCAGCCCGACCCGGGCCTGACCCTGGCGTGCGGCTCGCGCATCGAAGGCATCGGCCGGCCGCGGGTGGAGGCCAGCTTCGTGCCCAGCTGCGTGGACGCGATGGTCAAGGTGCCCGACGCGCTGAGCCTGGCGGCCATGCGCCACGTCAGCCGGGTACTGGGCCGGCGCGTGGGGGGATCCACCGGCACCAACTTCGTCGGCGTGCTGCTGGCGGCGCAGGCCATGCGCCGCGCCGGCCGCAGCGGCTCGATCGTGGCCATCCTGTGCGACAGCGGCGAGCGCTACGCGCACAGCTACTACGACCCGGACTGGTACGCGCGCCAGGGCATCGACATCGCTGCGGCCGACCGTGCCATCACCGCGGCGGTGGCCGGAGAACCGCTGGACCTGCCCGTGTGCGGCGACCTGTAGGCCGCCGCTCCGCTGGACCCCGCCTGCGCGTGGCCGTGCGGCCGCACCGCGCGGCTTGATTTCCCGGCGCCGGGCGCGCATCTGCATGGAATGCGCGGCCCGGCACCGCTCCCACCGTTCCGAGGACGTCCCATGGACAATCCGCTGCTCGACTTCTCCGGCCTGCCTCCCTTCGACCGCATCCGGCCCGAACACGTCGGCCCGGCGCTGGACGTGCTCCTGGCCCGGGCCGAAGTGGCGGTGAAGCAGGCCGAGGCGGTCAGTCCGGTGACCTGGGACAGCTTCGTGCGCCCGCTGGAGGACGCCACCGAGCGGCTGTGGCGGGCCTGGGGCCAGGTCTCGCACCTGCAGGCGGTGGTCAACACCCCGGAGCTGCGCGAGGCCTACAACGCCAACCTGCCACGGGTGACCCGCTTCGCCAGCGCGCTGGCGCAGAACCAGGCGCTCTACGCCCAGTACCGCGCCCTGGCCGCCTCGCCCGAGTACGCCGGCTACGACGCGACGCGGCGCAAGGTGGTGGACAACGCCCTGCGCGACTTCCGCCTGGGCGGCGCCGAGCTGGACGAGGCCGCGCGCCAGCGCTTCGCCGCCATCCAGGAGGAGCTGGCCGCGCTGTCGGCCAGGTTCGCGCAGAACGTGCTGGACGCCACCGACGCCTTCGCCCTGTACGTGGAGGACGAGGCGCGCCTGGCCGGCCTGCCGGCCGAGGTGGTGGCCGCCGCCCGCGCCGCCGCGGAGAAGGACGGCAGGCCGGGCTGGAAGCTGACCCTGCAGATGCCCTGCTACCTGGCGGTGCAGACCCATGCCGAGGACCGGGCCCTGCGCGAGGCGCTGTACCGCGGCCACGGCCTGCGCGCCTCCGAGGCCGGCCCGGCCGAGCTGGACAACGGCCCGTTGATCGCCCGCATCCTGGCCCTGCGCGCGGAGCTGGCCGGGCTGCTGGGTTTCGCCAACTACGCCGAGTATTCGCTGGCCACCAAGATGGCGCAGAGCCCGGACGAGGTACTGGCCTTCCTGCGCGACCTGGCCGCGCGCGCGCTGCCGTACGCGCGGCGCGACCGCGCCGAGCTGGAGGCCTTCGCCCGCGAGCAGCTGGGCCTGGACGAGCTGCAGCCCTGGGACATCGCCTGGGCCAGCGAGAAGCTCAAGCAGGCCCGCTACAGCTATTCCGAGCAGGAAGTGAAGCGCTACTTCACCGAGGAGCGCGTGCTGGCCGGCCTGTTCGGCCTGATCGAGACCCTGTACGGGGTGAAGGTGAAGCCCGACAGCGCCCCGGTCTGGCACGAGGACGTGCGCTTCTACCGCGTCGAGGACGCGCAGGGCCGCCTGCTGGGCCAGTTCTATCTGGACCCGTACGCGCGCGAGGGCAAGCGTGGCGGCGCCTGGATGGACGACTGCCGCAACCGCCGCACCACCCCGGCCGGGGTGCAGACGCCGCTGGTGTACCTGGTGTGCAACTTCGGCAAGGGCGTGGACGGCAAGCCGGCCACCCTGGGCTTCAACGAGGTCACCACCCTGTTCCACGAGATGGGCCATGGCCTGCACCAGCTGCTGACCACGGTCGGCGAGCTGCCGGTGGCCGGTATCAACGGCGTGGAATGGGACGCGGTGGAGCTGCCCAGCCAGTTCATGGAGAACTTCTGCTGGGAGTGGGAGCGCGTGCAGGCCATGACCGCGCACGTGGACACCGGCGCGCCGCTGCCGCGCGCGCTGTTCGAGCGGATGCTCGCGGCGAAGAACTTCCAGAGCGGCATGTTCACCGTGCGCCAGCTGGAGTTCGCCCTGTTCGACATGGAACTGCACAGCCGCTTCGACCCGGCCCGGGACGATTTCATGCAGCTGCTGGAGCGGGTGCGCGACGAGGTGGCGGTCAACCGCGCCCCGGCCTGGCACCGCTTCCCGCACCAGTTCAGCCACATCTTCGCCGGCGGCTACGCGGCCGGTTACTACAGCTACAAGTGGGCCGAAGTGCTCAGCGCCGACGCCTACGCCGCCTTCGAGGAGGCGCCGGACCGGCTGGCCGAGACCGGCGCGCGCTTCCTGCGCGAGATCCTCTCCCGCGGCGGCAGCCGCAGCGCGCTGGAGAACTTCGTCGCCTTCCGCGGCCGCCCGCCGCGCATCGACGCCCTGCTGCGCCACAGCGGCATGGCCGCCGCCTGATCCGGTGCCCCCTGCAGAAGCCGCGTACGCGGCGACCCGGCCGGCGCCTCCGGCGCCGGCGTCCGCGCGCGTCGTGCCCAGGGCACGTGGAACGGCCCGGGCCGGGTGGCCCGGGCGGGTCGCATCAGGGCCGGGCGAACACCAGGGTGGCGTTGGTGCCACCGAAGCCGAAGCTGTTGGACATGACCACGTCCAGCTTCGCATCGCGGCTCTCGCGCGCGATCGGGAAGCCCTCGGCCTTCGGGTCCAGGGTCTCGATGTTGGCCGAGCCGGCGATGAAGCCGTCGCGCATCATCAGCAGGCAGTAGATGGCCTCGTGCACGCTGGCCGCGCCCAGGGAGTGGCCGGACAGGGCCTTGGTCGAGGAGATCGGCGGCATGTCCTCGCCGAACACCTCGCGCACCGCGTTGAGCTCGACGATGTCGCCCAGCGGGGTGGAGGTGCCGTGGGTGTTGAGGTAGTCCACCCTGCGCCCGCCCAGGTTCTCCAGGGCCATGCGCATGCAGCGCACCGCGCCCTCGCCCGAGGGGGCCACCATGTCGGCGCCGTCCGAGGTCACGCCGTAGCCGACCAGCTCGGCGTAGATGCGCGCGCCGCGCGCCACCGCGTGGTCCCAGTCCTCCAGCACCAGCATGCCGCCGCCGCCGGCGATGACGAAGCCGTCGCGGCCGGCGTCATACGGGCGCGAGGCCTTCTCCGGGGTGTCGTTGTAGGAGGACGAGAGCGCGCCCATGGCGTCGAACATCACGCTCATGGTCCAGTGCAGGTCCTCGCCGCCGCCGGCGAAGACGATGTCCTGGGCGCCGTGGCGGATCAGGTCGGCGGCCGCGCCGATGCAGTGCGCCGAGGTGGCGCAGGCGGCACCGATCGAGTAGCTGACGCCCTTGATCCTGAAGGCGGTGGCCAGGTTGGCCGACACGGTCGAGCACATGGTGCGCGGGACCATGTACGGGCCGACCTTGCGCACGCCCTTCTCGCGCAGCAGGTCGGCCGTCTCCACCTGCCAGTGGCTGGAGCCGCCGCCGGAACCGGCCACCAGGCCGGTGCGCGGGTGGCTGACCTGGGCCTCGTCCAGGCCGGCGTCGGCGATGGCGTCGCGCATGGACACGTAGCTGTAGGCGGCCGCGTCGCTCATGAAGCGCTTCAGCTTGCGGTCGATCAGCGCGTCCAGGTCCAGGTCCACCGGGCCACCGACCTGGCTGCGCAGGCCGCGCTCGGCGGCCTCGGGCAGGTGGCGGATGCCGGAACGGCCCCCGCGCAGGGCGGCCGAGACGGTGTCCAGGTCGTTGCCCAGGCAGGAGGCAATGCCCATGCCGGTGATGGCGACGCGACGCATCAGAAGTCCTCCGTCGAGGTGAACAGGCCCACGCGCAGGTCCTTGGCGGTGTAGATCTCGCGACCGTCCACCAGCATGCGCGCATCGGCCTGGGCCATCACCAGCTTGCGGTTGATCACGCGGCTGATGTCGATCTCGTAGGTGACCAGCCTGGCGGTCGGCAGCACCTGGCCGAAGAACTTGACCTCGCCGCAGCCCAGGGCGCGGCCGCGGCCCGGGGCGCCCAGCCAGGTCAGGTAGAAGCCGACCAGCTGCCACATGGCGTCAAGGCCCAGGCAGCCGGGCATCACCGGATCGCCGATGAAATGGCACTGGAAGAACCAGAGGTCCGGGCGGATGTCGAGCTCGGCGCGGATGAAGCCCTTGCCGTACTTGCCGCCGTCCTCGTTGATCTCGACGATGCGGTCGAACATCAGCATCGGGTCGGCGGGCAGGCGGGCGTCACCGGTGGCGAACAGCTCACCACGGGCGCTGGCTTCCAGCTGCTCGCGGGCGAACGAAGAAGCGCGAGTCATGGCTGTTCCGGGAGGAGGTAAATCGCCAAGCGTGCCCGATGCCGCCGGCCGGCGCAAATGCCGTTGGACAGGGTCGCCCGGGCGGGCGCGGGCAGGATGGTGCGGCAGGCGTTAGCCCGCCGTCCACGGGCCGCGCCGGCGGCCGGGAGCGCACAATAGGGCCCGTGACCCAGCCCGAGGCCCCGCCGCGCAAGATCATCCACGTGGACATGGACGCGTTCTACGCGTCGGTGGAACAGCGCGACGACCCGTCCCTGCGTGGCCGCCCGGTGGTGGTGGCCTGGCGCGGGCCCCGTTCGGTGGTGTGCGCGGCCTCCTACGAGGCACGCAAGTTCGGGGTGCGCTCGGCCATGCCGGCCCTGCGCGCCGAGCGGCTGTGCCCGGAGGCGGTGTTCGTGCCGCCGGACTTCACCCGCTACCGTGCCGTGTCCCGCCAGGTGCGCGAGATCCTGCTGCGCCACACCGGCCTGGTGGAGCCGCTGTCCCTGGACGAGGCCTACCTGGACGTGACCGTGCCCAGGTCCGGGTCGTCCACCGCCACCGCCGTGGCCGAGACCATCCGCCGGCAGATCCGCGAGGAGCTGGCCCTGACCGCCTCGGCCGGCGTGGCGCCCAACAAGTTCCTGGCCAAGATCGCCTCGGACTGGCGCAAGCCCGACGGCCTGTTCGTGGTCCGCCCGCACCAGGTCGAGCGCTTCCTCACCCCGCTGCCGGTGGAACGCATCCCCGGCGTGGGCCGGGTGATGCGCGAACGCCTGCAGGCGCTGGGCGTGACCACGGTGGGCGAGCTGCGCGCGCTGCCGCTGGAGGTGCTGCAGGAGCGCTTCGGCAGCTTCGGTGCCACGTTGTACCGGCGCGCCCGCGGCATCGACGAGCGCCCGGTGGAGCCGGACCAGCCGGTGCAGTCGGTGTCCTCCGAGGACACCTTCGCCCAGGACCTGCCGCTGGAGGCGCTGGAGCCGGCCATCCGCGAGCTGGCCGCGCGCACCTGGCAGGCGGCCGCGCGCACCGGCCGCGTCGGCCGCACGGTGGTGCTCAAGCTCAAGACCGCGCAGTTCCGCATCCTCACCCGCAGCTTCACCCCGGACGTACCGCCGGCCTCGGCCGCGGAGCTGGTGGAGATCGCCCTGGCCCTGCGGGCGCGCGTGGACCTGCCGGCGCATACCCGCTACCGCCTGGTCGGTGTCGGCCTGTCCGGCTTCCGCGACCGCGAGGAGGTGGCCCTGCAGCGCGACCTGTTCCAGGCCTGAAGCGGCAGCGCCGCTACAATGCGCGTTTCCTGCAAGGCGGAGCGTGGCGTGGCGACGAAGGCGGTGCTGTTCGACCTGGACGGGACGCTGGTGGACAGCGCGGCCGACATCGCCGAGGCGCTCAACCGCACCCTGGAGGCCCTGGGCCATGCCCGGGTCTCCGAAGCCACGGTGCGCGGCTGGATCGGCGAGGGCACGCGTCACCTGCTGGCCACCGCGCTGCGCCATGCCGGCGACGCGCGCGACCCGGACGCGGTGCTGGCGCCGTTCATGGCCCACTACCGGCAGTGCCTGCTGCGCTCGCCGGTGCTGTATCCGGGCGTGGCCGAAGCCCTGGCCCTGCTGCGCGGACGCGGCCTGCCGCTGGCCGTGTGCACCAACAAGCCGGAGGCGATGGTGGCGCCGCTTCTGGAGCACCTGGGCATCGCCGGCTTCTTCGCGGCCATCGTCGGCGGCGACACCCTGCCGCGGCGCAAGCCGGATCCGGCCCCGCTGCTGCACCTGGCCGGTCGCTTCGGCGTGGCGCCGCGGGAGTGCCTGATGGTGGGCGATTCGGCCACCGACCGCGACGCCGCGCAGGCCGCGGGCATGCCGGTGGTGCTGGTGCGCTACGGCTATCCGCGCGGCCTGGACCTGGAACGCGCCGGCGCGCTGGCCGTGCTGGACGACCTGCGCCAGCTGCCGGCCCTGCTCTGAGGGTGCCCGGGCCGCGCGGGGCGGCCCGGGCACTCCGCTTCAGCGTGCCTGCGGCCGCCAGCGCAGCTGCAGGCCGAACTCGCGGCCGGGCTGGTTGTACCAGTCCACGATCTGGTAGCGCTGGTCCAGCAGGTTGGTCACCCGCGCCAGCAGGCTCCAATCCGCGTCCAGTGCGTACTCGGCGCGCAGGTCGAAGGTCACGTGCCCGCCCACACGCGCGCTGTTGGCCGCATCGTCCCAGCGCGGGCCGGCGGCCTTGAGCGTGGCACCCCAGGCCAGGCGGCCGTCGCGGCGGTCCAGGTCCAGGCGGCCGCTGTCGCGCGCGCGGCGCGGCAGCAGGTGGCCACGGTAGGGGCCGTCGGAGCGGTTGCGCGGATCCACGTGGCTGTACTGCGCCGACACGTCCCAGCCGGCGATGCGGCCGGACACGGTCAGCTCGGCGCCGCGCAGGCGCGCGCGGTCGATGTTGCCCGGCAGCGCGGTGGAGGCGTCGTAGCTGACCAGGTCGTCCACGCGGTTCTCGTACAGGTCGAAGGTCCAGTACCAGGCGCCGTGCTCGCCGGACAGGCCCAGGTTGAGGTTCTCCGATTCCTCCGGGCGCAGTGCGGGGTTGCCGTAGTAGGGGTAGTACAGGTCGTTGAAGCTGGGCGCGCGGAAGCCGGTGGCGTAGCGTGCGGTCAGGCGCAGGCCGGCGCCCAGGGCCATGCCCCAGCCGAGGTTGCCGGTGGTGTGGCCGCCGAACTGCTCGTTGTCGTCGTGGCGCAGGCCGGCCTGCAGCTGCTGGGCGCCGATGCGGCCCTGGTATTCGGCGAACAGGCCTAGGTTGTCGCGGCGGCGCACCGCGTAGGCGGTGCTGCCGGCCACGCGTTCCTCCACGTGGTCGGCGCCGGCGGTCAGGGCGTGGCCCTCGGCCAGCCGGAGGTCACCCTGCAGCGAGGCCTGGTCGCGGCGCGTGGTTAGGCGCCCGACAGGCAGCGCGCCGGCATGGTCCCGCGAATCGTCGTAGCCGTATCCGGCGCTGGCCTGCACCGCCAGGCGCGGCGAGGGCGCCCAGCGCAGGCGCGCGCTGTACACGCGCTGCTCCGTTTCCGAGTAGTCGGCCCAGCTGCCGTCGAAGTGGTTGTAGCCGGCCGCCAGCATGGCCGAGCCCTCCACGCGCCAGGCCGGGGCCAGCTGCAGGCCGCCGCGCAGGCTGGCCGAGCGGTTGCGGTAGCCGTCGCGGTCCGGATCGTCGGAATAGCAACCCGCGCCCCAGCCGGCGGTGGTGCCCGAGCAGGCGTCGATGCCGTCGGTGCGCTGGAAGGCCAGGTCCGCGCCCAGCCAGGCGCGCTCGCCGCCCAGGCCCAGGCCGGCGCCGGCCTCGCGCAGGCCGTGGCTGCCGGCGCCCAGCATCAGGCGCGGGCGCAGGCCGCCGCGGTCGCGGCGGGTGAAGATGTGGATTACGCCGCCGATCGCGTCGGCGCCGTACAGGCCGGAGTGCGGGCCGCGCACGATCTCGATGCGCTCGATCTGCTCCACCGGGAAGTCCTGCAGCGCGGGCTGGCCGGCGGTGGCCGAGCCGTAGCGCACGCCGTCCACCAGCACCAGCAGCTGGTTGGAACCGGCTCCGCGCATGAACAACGAAGTCTGCTTGCCGGGGCCGCCGGTGTTGGCCAGGTCGATGCCCACGCGCCCGGCCAGCAGTTCGGGCAGGGTGGTGGCCTGGCTGCGCTCGATCTCGGCGCGGCCGATCACCTGTGCCGGTGACAGGCTGTCGCGCAGGGCGATCTCGGTGCGGGTGGAGGTGACCAGCACCTGGTCCAGGTCGGTGGCCGGGTCCTGGGCGGAAGCGGGGAGGGAACGGGAAACCGCCAGCGCTAGGAGGGTGGCGGTGGCGAGCGGTCGGACGATCATCAACGGCTCCATGCGTACTTGGCGCCGCACCCGGCGCCAGGGAGGGGAGTCACGAGGGAGGACGCATGGACGCGGACAGGCGCACGGCGGCGCCGGCACGCCGCGACGCCCTCCGCATCGCAACCTGTGGACCGCAAGGCCGGTCTCCGGGCTCGCGACCCGGACCGTGCGGTCCTTCCGCGACGCCTTCCCATGCCAGGAGCACAGTGGCCGAGGTCGCGGCGTTGGGGTCGCCTACCGTTGCGGGGGCAGCGCCGGACTGGTCCTCGCGGACGCACCGGCTTCCCGTTTCAACCCGCCGGACACGCCGGCGGGTCACCTTGCAGCGGGGCGATTGTATGCCATCGCCCCCCCGCTGGGGGTCAGTCTTCGGCGTCCGCGTCGTCGCCGGACACGGGCACGCCGCCGTCTTCCCCGCCGCCGGGATAGGAGGTGGTGACCGGCGTGGCCATCGGCGTGCCGCGCGGCGGCGGCAGCGCGGCGCTGGCCGTCTCCAGCTCGTCCAGCAGCTGCCGGCGGCGCGCCTCCGGCACGTCGTGCCAGTGGCAGCGGGCCAGCGCGCCTTCCAGCGCGTACAGCAGGTTGAGGCTGGGCCGGAAGCCGGCGCGGCGCACCCTGAGGAAGGCCTGCACCGGGCCGAGCGCGGCCAGGTCCGCCGCGCCGTGCACGCCGACCTGGCGCAACCACGCGGCGCTCTTGGGGCCGATGTTGCGCAGGCCGGTCAGGCTCATCGCAGCGAGTCCAGGAAGGCGGCGGCGATGGCCTCCAGCCCGCGCTGGTCGTCCTCGTCGAAACGGTCCGGCACCGGACTGTCCAGGTCGAACACGCCGACCAGCGCGTCGCCGTCCACGAGCGGCACCACCAGCTCCGAGCGCGAGGCCGCGTCGCAGGCGATGTGGCCGGGGAAGGCGTGCACGTCGGGCACGCGCTGGGTGGTGCGGGTGCGCGCGGCCGCGCCACACACGCCCCTGTCCAGCGGGATGCGCACGCAGGCCGGCAGGCCCTGGAACGGCCCCACGACCAGTTCCCTGCCGTCGTAGAAATAGAAACCCACCCAGTTGAGGTCGGGCAGGGCGTGGTAGACCAGCGCGGAGAGGTTGGCGGCGTTGGCGATGCGGTCGCGCTCGCCGCCCAGCAGGCCGCGGGCCTGTTCCAGCAGCTGGCGGTACTGTTCCGGCTTGTCGCCGGTGAGGGGGATGGAAGCGAAGGACATGGCGCGATGGTACCCCGTGCCGGCCGGCGGCGGCGCGCCGCGCGTATGATGTGCGCCGCGGACCTCCGCCGCGCGCCGTTTCCCGCCATGCCCTTCAACGGAACCGACCGCCTGTACGTGACCGGTACCGACACTGGTGCCGGCAAGACCCTGGCCAGCTGCGCACTGTTGCACGCGTTGCGCGGACACGGCCTGCGCGCGGTGGGGATGAAGCCGGTCGCCTCCGGCTGCACCCTGGTCGAGGGCTACTGGCGCAACGGCGACGCGCTGGCCCTGCAGGAGGCCAGCGATCCACAACCGCCGTACGCCGACCTCAACCCGTACGCGCTACCGAAGCCGCTGGCGCCGGAGCTGGCCGCGCGCGCGGCCGGCATCGAGGTGGCCCTGCCGCCGCTGCTGGACGCCTTCGCCCGCCTGCGTGCACAGGCCGAGGTGGTGGTGGTCGAGGGCGTGGGCGGCTGGGCCGCGCCGCTGGCCACGGACGTCGAGCAGGCCGACCTGGTGCGCCAGCTGGGCGCACCGGTCGTGCTCGTGGTGGGGATGCGCCTGGGCTGCATCAATCATGCCCGGCTGACCGCGCGGGCCATCGCCGTCGAAGGCTTCCATCTGGCCGGCTGGATCGCCAGCGAGGTCGATCCGCGCATGGCCTGCCGCGACGAGAACCTGGAACTGCTGGCCATGCGCCTGCCGGCACCGTTCCTGGGCCGGCTGCCGTACACGCCAGATCCGGACCCGGCGCAACTGGCGGCCTGCCTGTCGCTGCCGCGCTAGGCGGGCCGGCGCCGGGCAAAAAAAGACCCGGCAGCGGGAGGGAGGGCTGCCGGGTCGTGTCTGCGCGGGGGAGGGGAGCCGCGCAAAGACGTGGAAAGGTCTCAGTGCTTGGCCGACTTGGCCGGCCTGGTCGCGGCCGGCGCCGCCCCGGCGGCGGCCTCGAACTGGCTCTTGGCCAGCTGGCCGAGGGCCTCGCTGGTCTTGAGGGCCAGGCCGATCACTTCCTGGCTGGCGGCGGCCACGCGCTCGACGTTGTCGCGGGCCACCTGCAGGCCCTTCGGCCACAGGGTGCGGTAGGCGTCCAAGTCACGGGCCTCGGCCAGCTCGCCGAGGTAGCTGGTGGTGGCGTCGACGTTCTTCTCCAGGGTGCGCAGCTGCACGTCCAGGAGCGTCTCCGCGTTTTCCAGGGCCAGCTTGTTGACCCGCGAGGCGACCGCGGCGAACTGCTGGGCGTAGACGCTGAACTGCTCGGCGAACTGGTAGGACATGGCGGCCTCCATGAGGGATTGCCTTTTGGTGCGGTGCAGCATACGGCAGCCTTTTGTGCAATGCAACAAGGCTGTTTTCAACCCTTCAGGAACGCAGACAAAACGTCAAGAATCAGCAGGTTGCGTGCCTCCCGGTACGCCGCCCGGGCGGCGCCGCGTGCGCGGACGACCCGCGGCCGGTACCGGTGCCGGAGCCACGCCGCGACCGGTGGCGACCGTCGCGGCGCCCGGTGTTTTTCTGCGGGAGCCGCGTCCGCGGCGACCCGGCCGGCGCATCCGGCGCCGGCATTCAACGCCACGTCCAGCCAGTGCGGGGCCGCCGGCCCGGCCGGCTCAGCCGCGGTAGCGGCAGCCGGAGGTGCAGGTCTCGTGCACCGCCACCTCGCTCAGCTGCGGCAGGGCCGGCTTGAGCCGCTCCCAGATCCACATGGCCAGGCGCTCGCTGGTCGGGTTCTCCAGGCCCTCGACCTCGTTGAGGTAGTGGTGGTCCAGCTGCGCGTACAGCGGGGCGAAGGCGGCCTTGATGTCGGCGAAGTCCATGACCCAGCCGGTATGCGGGTCGGGCTCGCCGGCGACGTGGATCTCCACCCGGAACGAGTGGCCGTGCAGGCGCCCGCACTTGTGCCCTTCGGGCACGTGCGGCAGGCGGTGGGCCGCCTCGATGGTGAAGACCTTGAAGATGTCCATGCCGCCATTGTACGGCGTGGCGGGCCTGGCCCCGCCACGCCGGCGGTTCACCGCGCGCGCGTCGGCGGGGTGAAGTCGATGCGGCGGCGCTCGTCGATGCGGCCGTCGCGCACGTGGCCCTCGACCAGCTCGTAACCCATCAGCGCGAACACCCGCTCGCCGACGAAGATCGGCCGAGCGTTGCCGTACCAGTCCACGCAGCTGGCCTGGCAGCCGTCGTCCTGATCGCCCGCGGGCCGCGCCTCCAGCTGGCCCAGGCCCTGCAGGCGCAGGGCCGCGTTGCGCAGGAAGGCCACCGCCGCGCCCCGGCCACGCAGGACCGGCAGTCCGACCATGCCCTGGTCGGTACCGGTGGGGCGGTAGAAGAATCCGTGGGTGCGCGATTCGGCCTGGCGTGCGCCGGGGTGCACGTAGACGCCGGCCAGGCTGGCGTCGCGGTCCAGGCGCAGGCTGCTGAACAGCAGGTCGTCGCCGGCGTTGCCCACCAGCACCGCGTCCCTGCCCATCGCCTCGATGCGTTCCACGCCGTGGCGCAGCGGGATCTCCCGCACCGCCGCGGCGGCGTCGGCGTGGCGCAGCGCGTAGGCGCGGCCACCGTCCCCGGACCCGCGTCCCCAGCCGGGGTGGCGCGCAGCCTGGCCGTACACCAGCCAGTCGCCGATGAAGCGGTTGCTGAGCGGTCCGCCGGGCGGCGCGGGCAGGCTGCGGTAGGCCGAGGCGGGTGCGGCGGTGGTGCCGTCGCCGAACAGGTCCAGCGGCACCCGCAGCAGCGCCAGCTCGCCGCGCTGCAGGCGCCCGGCCCACATGCCCTCGCCCGCGCTGTCGGCGCGCAGCAGCACGTTGAGGTGGCCGTCCTCGCCCTGCAGGAAGGACAGCTGGTCCACCGGACCGCCGGTGGTCTTCAGCGCGGTGGGCGTGGCGCCGTCCAGCGGGATGCGGAACACCGCCGAACGGCCGGGCCCCGTGCCGCGGGCGCGGGCGGTGGTCCAGACGAACACCGAGTCCTGGGAGACGTAGAACACCCGGCCCGGCGGCCCCAGCACCGCGGTGGCGGTGCACTCCAGCTCCGGCCGCGCCAGGTCGCAGGTGGTGACGGTGTGCAGGGCCACGCCATCGCCGAACGGGTCCAGCGGATCGTCGGTGCGGAAGATGCGCGTGGCCGGCAGGATGCGGCGGAACTCCCCCGCGTCCTTTGCCTGCCAGCGGCGCAAGGCCGGCAGCCGCTCCTTCATCGGCCGTCCCCACGGCCCGAAGTGCTGCGGGGTGTAGAGCACCAGTGTGTCACCGACCAGGCGGGTGGCGTAGTTGCCGGCCGAGTAGTAGTCGCTGCTGCGCAGGTGGTAGCTGGCGCGCCAGGCTAGGTGGCCGCCGGCGTCGATGTCGAACAGGCCGATTTCGGTGCCGCCGCGGCGGTAGCTGTAGCCGACCACCACCACGGTGTCGCCGGCCACCAGCAGCTCGTCGTACCAGTCGCCGTGGGCCTGCGCACCCGGCGGGAAGGCGTCCACGTGCGCCACCGGTTCCAGGCGGTCTGCGCCGATGCGCACGGTGAACAGGCGGCCACGGCGCAGGACGATCAGGTGGTCGCCGTGGCGCTTGACGATGCCGCCCTCGTCCACACCGGCGGTCTGCACATTGGTGATGGACTCGGCCGCGGCGGCCGGCGCGGGCATGGGGGCGGCGGCCGGTGCCGGGGCGGCCGGCATCGGCAGCGCGGAGAGCCGCCGCCGCGAGCGCTGCTCCTCCTCGGCCTTGGCCTGCCAGTGCCGTAGCAGGCGGTCCAGCTCGGCCTCGTCGGCGAACGCGCGCAGCCCGGCGCGTGGCGCCGGCGTGTCGGCCGCGGCCGCCGGCATGGCCGCGGCGCAGGCCAGAACCAGGCCGAGCGCGGCGATGACGATGGTGCGTGCAGGCATCTCTCCCCCTCCCCCTGAGCAGGCGCGGTGTGCGCCGGTCCACCCTAGCAGACGGGGGGAGACGGGAGGCCAGCGGCGCGGGATCAGGCCTGCGGCGTGGCGCCGTGTCGCGGCGGCTGCGGGCGCGGCGGACGGTGGCCGCCCGGGGCACCGGCGTGGGCATGGCGCGGTGCCTTGCCCTGCGGGCGGCGGCCGCGGTGGCCGGCAGGCTTGCGCGGCGCGTCCGCGCCGCCGGCCGCCCGGGCCTTGCCGGGGGCGCCTTCGCCCCAGCGGATCGGCGTGGCCGGGGCGAACCCCTCCACCTCCTGGATGTCCATGTCGCGGCCCAGGAGACGCACGATCTGGCGCAGCAGCCTGGCGTCCTCCTGCGCGACCAGGGAGATGGCCTGGCCACTGGCGCCGTTGCGGCCGGTGCGACCGATGCGGTGCACGTAGTCCTCGGCCACCATCGGCAGGTCGTAGTTGATCACCCGCGGCAGCTGGTCGATGTCGATGCCACGGGCGGCGATGTCGGTGGCCACCAGCACCTTGACCTTGCCGGCCTTGAACTCGGCCAGGGCGCGCTGGCGCTGGTTCTGGCTCTTGTTGCCGTGGATCGCGGCGGCGCGCACGCCGGCCTTCTCCAGGAACTGGGCCAGGCGGTCGCTGCCGTGCTTGGTGCGGGCGAACACCAGGGTCTGCACGCGCGTGTCGGCGGCCAGCAGGTGCAGCAGCAGGGCGCGCTTGCGGCCGCTGTCCACCGGATGCACGCGGTGGGCGATGGTCTCGGCCACGGTGTTGCGCGGCGCCACCATCACCTCGCGCGGCTGGCGCATGAATTCCAGCGCCAGCTGGCGGATCGGCTCGGCGAAGGTGGCCGAGAACAGCAGCGTCTGACGCTGCTTCGGCAGCCGGGCGAGGATGCGCCGGATCGAGGGCAGGAAGCCCATGTCCAGCATGCGGTCGGCCTCGTCCAGCACCAGCACCTCCACCGCTGACAGGTCCACGCTGCCGCGCTCGAGGTGGTCGATCAGGCGGCCGGGGCAGGCGATCAGCAGGTCCACGCCGCGGCGCAGCGCCTCCAGCTGCTGGCCCATGCCCACGCCGCCGTAGACCACGGCGCTGGAGACGCGCTGGTACCTGGCGTAGGCGCGCAGGTTCTCGTGCACCTGCAGGGCCAGCTCGCGGGTGGGGGCCAGCACCAGGGCACGCGGACGGCGGTCGCGCTGCGGCGTGGCGGCCAGGCGCTGCAGCAGCGGCAGGCCGAAGGCGGCGGTCTTGCCGGTGCCGGTCTGGGCGCCGGCCAGAAGGTCATGGCCCTCCAGGACCAGCGGGATCGCGGCCTGCTGGATGGGGGTGGGGGTCTGGTAGCCCTGTTCGGACAGCGCACGCAGCAGGGCGGGCGCCAGGCCCAGGGATTGGAACGACATGGGGGAACACTCCTTGGTGACGGCCCGCGCGGGCGGACCGGGCCGTGGTGGGGCCGGGGGACTCGGAGCGTTCCCTTGAACCGCGCTGCGAGAAAACGGGAACCGGTGCGGGACACCGGACGATTGCCGCGGAAGACGTCGGAGCGGGCGGGGCGCCGCCGGGGGCGGAGCCGGCCCATGGGAAACGGGCCACCGGGCAACCGGCGCGGATTCTACGCCATGCCGGGCGCGGCGGCCGGCGCTGGTGCGGGCGCCGTTCATGTGGCGGCAGCCAAGTTTCCCCTGAAACCATTTCCCGTCGCCGCTACAATCCGGCCACCAGACCGCAGGAAACACCCCGGATGAAGCTCGGAACCCTGAAGGAAGGCGGCCGCGACGGCACCCTCGTGGTCGTCTCGCGCGACCTGACCCGCGCCGTGCGCGCCACCGGCATCGCCGCCACGCTGCAGCAGGCCCTGGACGACTGGCAGGCCACTGCGCCGCGCCTGAACGCGCTGGCCGCGGCGCTGGAGGAAGGCCGGGCCGAGGGCGTCTTCGAGCTGGACCACACCGCCCTGGCCGCGCCGCTGCCGCGCGCCTACGAGTTCGTGGACGGCAGCGCCTACCTGCCGCACGTGGAGCGGGTGCGCCGCGCCCGCGGTGCCGAGGTGCCGGAGAGCTTCTACACCGACCCGCTGATGTACCAGGCCACCAGCGCCGGCTTCCTCGGTCCGCGCGACCCGGTGCGCGTGGTCAGCGAGGACTACGGCATCGACCTGGAGGCCGAGATCGTGGTGGTCACCGACGACGTGCCGATGGCGGTGACCCCGGAGCAGGCCGCCGGCCACATCCAGCTGGTCGGCCTGGTCAACGACGTGTCCCTGCGCAACCTGATCCCGGCCGAGCTGGCCAAGGGCTTCGGCTTCCTGCAGTCCAAGCCGCGCTCGGCGCTGAGCCCGGTGTTCGTCACCCCGGACGAGCTGGGCGAGGCCTGGCGCGGCAACAAGCTGCACCTGCCGCTGGTGACCCACGTCAACGGCGAGTGGTTCGGCGCCCCGGAGGCCGGCGAGGACATGCAGTTCGACTTCGCCCAGCTGGTGGCCCATGCCGCCAGGACCCGGCCGCTGGCCGCCGGCACCCTGGTCGGCTCCGGCACCATCGCCAACCACGACGTCTCGCGCGGGGCCTCGTGCTTCGCCGAGAAGCGCACGGTGGAGATGCTGCGCGACGGCAAGCCGAGCACCCCGTTCCTGAAGTTCGGCGACCGGGTGCGCATCGAGATGTTCGACCGCCAGGGCCGCAGCATCTTCGGCGCGATCGACCAGCGCATCGAACGCCAGGACCCGCCGGCGGCCTGAGCCGCCGCGCGGCCACAGGGGAGGGAGCATGCAGAGCCGGGACCACGACACCGAACCGTTGCGCCTGTACACCTACTGGCGCTCCTCGGCCGCCTACCGGGTGCGCATCGGCCTGGCACTGAAGGCGCTGGCATACGAATCCGTGCCCGTGCACCTGCTGCGCGACGGCGGCCAGCAGCACGCCGCCGGATACCGCGCGCTCAACCCGCAGGAACTGGTGCCGGTGCTGGTGCACGGCCGGCGCGTGCTGCGCCAGTCGCTGGCCATCCTCGAGTACCTGGACGAGTGCTGGCCGCAGCCGGCGCTGCTGCCGGCCGACGCGCGCGGCCGGGCGCGGGTGCGCGCGCTGGCCCAGGCGGTGGCCTGCGACGTGCACCCGCTCAACAACCTGCGCGTGCTGCAGTTCTTCGAGCAGCAGTGGGCCGTGCCGCAGGCCGAGCGCGAGACCTGGGTGCGGCACTGGATCGGTACCGGCCTGGCGGCGCTGGAGGCGATGCTGGCCGACGACCCGGCCACCGGGGCGTTCTGCCACGGCGACGCGCCGGGCCTGGCCGACTGCTGCCTGGTGCCGCAGCTGTACAACGCCCGCCGCTTCGGCATGGACGTGGAGGCGTGGCCCACCCTGGCCCGGATCGAGCGGGCCTGCCTGGCGCTGCCGGCGTTCCGGGCCGCGGCCCCGGAGGCGCAGCCGGACGCGCCCGCCGCGTCCTGACCGCGCCCCGGCCGCCGCGGCGGCCGATCAGAGGAAGCCGTGGGTGATCTGCGACGAGGCCGCCGGGGCCTCGTTGACGTCCGCGTACGGGTCGTGTTCTTCGTCGGCGCCCTCGGAGAAGCGGAACTTCAGCGCCAGGCCGTCGCGCGAGTCGGCCGCGTGCAGCGCCTCCTCCTGGGTGATGCGGCCCTGCTTGGCCAGGCGGAACAGGCACTGGTCGAAGGTGTGCATGCCTTCCTCCAGCGACTCCTCCATGGCCTTCTTTAGTTCGTGCACCTGGCCGCGGCGCAGCAGGTCGCCGATCACCGGGGTGTTGATCAGCACCTCGGTGGCCGGCAGGCGGCGGCCGTCCACGCCCTGGACCAGGCGCAGCGAGACCACCGCGCGCAGGTTCAGCGCCAGGTTCATCAGGATGTTCCTGTGCGCGCTCTCCGGGAAGAAGTTGAGGATGCGCTCGATGGTCTGGTCGGCGTTGTTGGAGTGCAGGGTGGCCAGGCACAGGTGGCCGGTCTCGGCGAAGGCGATGGCCGCCTCCATGGTGGTGGCGTCGAGGATCTCGCCGATCAGGATCACGTCCGGCGCCTCGCGCATGGCGTTCTTCAGCGCGTTGTGGAAGGCGTGGGTGTCCAGGCCCACCTCGCGCTGGTTGACGATCGACTTCTTGTGCTTGTGCAGGTACTCGATCGGGTCCTCGATGGTGAGGATGTGGCCGGTGGTGTTGCTGTTGCGGTAGTCGATCATCGAAGCCAGCGCGGTGGACTTGCCCGAGCCGGTCGAACCGACGATCAGGACCAGGCCGCGCGGGGTCATGATGATGTCCTTCAGCACCTCCGGCAGGTTCAGCTCCTCGATCGAGGGGATCACGCTGCGGATGGCGCGGATGACCATGCCCACCTCGCCGCGCTGCTTGAACACGTTGACGCGGAAGCGGCCGGCGTCGCGCACGGCGATGGCCATGTTGAGCTCCAGGTCGCGCTCGAACTGCGGCACCTGGCCCTCGTCCATCAGCGAGTAGGCGATCTTCTTGACCAGCCCCGGCGGCAGCCCGGTGCTGCCGAGGGGGTACATCTTGCCCTCGATCTTGATGTAGACCGGCGCCCCGGTGGTCAGGAACATGTCCGAGGCGTTCTTCTCGGTCATGAGCTTCAGGAAGTAGCCGATATCCATGTGCGCGATATCCCCCAGGATTCCTCCGGCCGGGAACTTCCACGTTGCGCGTGCGGTCCCGGCTTCCGACAATGGCCGCGACCCTCAGGACGCGACGTTCCCCGATGAACGATCCTAGCTTCGCATACTTCCCGCGGCGCCTGTGCGCGCTGCTGCTCGCTTCCGGGCTGGCCGTCACGGCCCACGCCCAGACGGCCGCGGTCCCGGAGCTGCAGCGGGCCGAGCAGGCGGTGGTCAAGGCCCAGCGGGCCGACGCCGACCACTACGCCCCCGACCTGCTGGAACTGGCCCGGCAGACCCTGGTCCAGGCCCAGACCGCGGCGCTGTCCTCCAGCCGGCGCGAGCGCAGGGAGGCCGCGCCGCTGGCCCTGCGCGCGGAGGCCGACGCCGACCTGGCCCGGGTCCGCAGCGAGCTGGCCCAGGTCGAGGCCGCCGTGCAGGCACGCCGAAACGAGGTGGACGAGCTGCGCCAGCGCCTGGGCCTGGCCACGGAGGGTGCCCGATGAGCCGCCGCTTCCCGTGCGTGCGCGCCGGCCTGCTGGGGCTGGCGCTGCTGGTGGCCGTGCCTGCGCCGGCGGCCGACGATCCGGACGTGCTGCGGCTGCAGGCCCGCCTGGAGGCGCTGCAGGCCGACCCGGACGTCGCCCGGCTGGCCCCGTTCGAGCAGATGCAGGCCCGCGAGGCGCTGGCGGCGCTGGCCGCGGCCCGGCGCGCCGCCCGGCCCGAAGCCCTGTACCTGGCCGAGCGGCGGGTGGAGATCGCCGAGCTGGCGGTGCGGACCGAGGCCGCGCGCCAGGAGCTGGCGCGGCTGGACCAGCGCCGCACCGAGCTGCTGCTGGAGGCCAGCCGCCGTGAGGCGGAGGAGGCCCGCCGCGAGGCCGAACGCCTGCGCATCCAGGCCCAGATCCAGGCCGAGGAGGCCGAGCGCCTGCGCCTGGCCGCGGAGGCCGAGGCCGCGGCCCGCACCGAGGCCGAGCAGGCCCTGGGCAAGGCCGCCAGCCGGCAGAGCGCGCAGCTGAGCGCGGCCCGCCGCAAGGAGGCCGAGCTGGCGCGCCAGGAGGCCGAGCTGGTGTCCGGCAAGAAACTGCCGCCGGCGCGCTTCGACGGCCAGAGCGAGGTGTTCACCCTGCCGGGCAGCGCCTACGCCGCCGGCAAGGGCGCGCTCAGCGCCTCCGGCAAGGACGCCGCCGCGGCCCTGGCCGCCTACCTGCAGATCAACACGCGCAACGTGCGCGTGCAGGCCTGGTCGCAGGATGCCAAGCTGGCCCAGGCCCGCGCCCAGGCCCTGCGCGAGGCGCTGGTCCAGGCCGGCGTGCCCGCCGCGCGGATCAAGGCCGAGGGCAGGAGCGGGCCGGCCAGCGCGCAGCGCGCGGCCGAGGTGGTTGTCGCACCCTGAGCCGGTGCGGTCGTATCGCCTGAATACGCGACGGTCGTGGCCGTCGCGTATTCACCTAGTCCAACGGTTTGCGTTCCCTGGTCCGTTTCTGACTGGCGGTCGCAGTTCCGGGCAAACCCCGCTTGTCCGCTCCTGTGGGGTGGGGTAGGGTCGAAGCGTCCGGGCGGTACTCCAACCGCCCGGTCGACCGGAGCCAGCCGCCATGCATCCGTCCGCCGTCCCGCTGGAGAACGCCGCCCGGCCCATGCGCCGTCCCGCGGACGTTTCCGGTGGTTCGGTGGTCCCGCACGACGTCCTGCCCGGTCACGAGACGCCCCGGTCCCGCACGGCCCGGGGCGTTTGTTTTTCCGGAGCCGGCGTGGGCGCCGGCGACCGCGCAGGGATGCGCCTTTCCTGATGAGGTGTAGACATGTTCGAAGGGCAGCAGGCTGAAATCGAAGCTCTGATGAAGCGCAACCCCGAGTTCAAGCAGCTGTACCAGCGACACCGCCAGCTGGACAAGAAGGTCATGGACGCCGAGCTCGGGGTGCTTCCGATCGATGACGTCACCCTGGCCCAGATGAAGCGCGAGAAGCTGGCCACCAAGGAAAAGCTCCTGCGCCTGTACGAACAACGCACCACCCACTGACGGCTGAGGCTTCCCGCGGCGGGCGGCGGCAGCTTCCTCGTCGGCTGCCGCCGCCCGCACCATCCGGGGACCACGGAGGCCCCGCTGACCTGGCGCCGGGTTCCGGCCGATAATCCGGGTTCCGCCGCGTCCCGCGGTGCCGCAACCGGATCTAAGATGGCCATCCATGCCTCCGTGCTCGAACTGATCGGGCGTACGCCCATGGTCAAGGCCCGCCGCCTGGACACCGGGCCGTGCGAGCTGTACCTGAAGCTGGAATGCGCCAACCCCGGCGGCTCGATCAAGGACCGCATCGGCCTGGCCATGATCGAGGCGGCCGAGCGCCGCGGCGACCTCAAGCCGGGCGCCACCATCGTCGAGGGCACCGCCGGCAACACCGGCATAGGCCTGGCCCTGGTCGCGCAGCAGAAGGGCTACCGCCTGATCCTGGTGGTCCCGGACAAGATGAGCCGGGAGAAGATCTTCAACCTCAAGGCCATGGGCGCCGAGGTGGTGCTGACCCGCTCCGACGTGGGCAAGGGCCACCCGGAGTACTACCAGGACCTGGCCGCGCGCATCGCCGCCGAGACCCCGGGGGCGTTGTTCATCAACCAGTTCGGCAACCCGGACAACCCGGCCGCCCACGAGTTCGGCACCGGCCCGGAGATCATCGAGCAGATGGCCGAGGTTGGCGGCTTCGACGCCATCGTCTTCGGCTGCGGCAGCTCCGGCACCATGACCGGCCTGTCGCGCTGCTTCGAAAAGCACGCCCCGCACGTGGAGCTGGTGCTGGCCGATCCGGTCGGCTCGATCCTGGCCCAGTACATCAACGAGGGCGTGCTCAGCGACAAGTCAGGCACCTGGCTGGTGGAGGGAATCGGCGAGGACTTCCTGCCCTCGATCTCGGACTTCAGCCGGGTGAAGAAGGCCTACGCCATCCCCGACGCGGAGAGCTTCCACACCGCGCGCGAGCTGCTGGCCAGGGAGGGCATCCTCGGCGGCTCCTCCACCGGCACGCTGGTGGCCGCCGCGCTGCGCTACTGCCGCGAGCAGAGCCGGCCGAAGAAGGTCGTGGTGCTGGTGCCGGACACCGGCAACAAGTACCTGTCGAAGATGTACAACGACTACTGGATGCTGGACAACGGCTTCCTGGAGCGCCCGCACCACGGCGACCTGCGCGACCTGATCATGCGCCCGTACGCGCAGCGCGACACCGTGGTGGTCGCCCCGACCGACCTGCTGACCACCGCCTACCAGCGGATGAAGCTGTACGACGTGTCGCAGCTGCCGGTGATGGAAGGCGACCGCCTGGCCGGCATCATCGACGAGAGCGACGTGCTGCTGCACGTGTACGGCGACGAGGCGCGCTTCCGCGACCCGGTCTCGGTGGCCATGGTCACCAAGCTGGAGAAGCTGGACGTGAAGTCGCCGATCGAGGCCCTGCTGCCGGTGTTCGACCGCGGCCAGGTCGCCATCGTCACCGACGGCGACCAGTTCCTGGGCCTGATCACCCGCATCGACCTGCTCAACTACCTGCGCCGCCGGGTGCAGTGAGCCCCCAGTCCCCGGTGACTGGCCGTTAAGCCGGTCACCCCTAGAATCGCCGGTCATTTTCCGAGGACGTGCATGTCGGACCATCAGAAGCACGGGCGGCAGGAGCGCCGCGCCATGGCCAAGGAGACCCTGGCCATCCACGGCGGCCAGGCTCCGGACCCGGCCACCGGGGCGGTGATGCCCCCCATCTACGCCACCTCCACCTATGCGCAGTCCAGCCCCGGCGAGCACCAGGGCTTCGAGTACTCGCGCACCCAGAACCCCACCCGGTTCGCCTACGAGCGCTGTGTGGCGGCGCTGGAGGGCGGTGTGCGCGGCTTCGCCTTCGCCTCGGGCATGGCCGCCACCTCCACCGTGCTGGAGCTGCTGGACAGTGGCGACCACGTGGTGGCGATGGACGACCTGTACGGCGGCAGCTACCGGCTGTTCGAGCGGGTGCGCCGGCGCAGCGCGGGCCTGGACTTCAGCTTCGTCGACCTGACCGACCTGGCCGCCTTCGAGGCGGCCATCACGCCGCGCACCCGGATGGTGTGGATCGAGACGCCCACCAACCCGATGCTGAAGGTCGTGGACATCGCTGCGGTGGCCGGGGTGGCGCGGCGCCACGGGCTGCTGGTGGTGGTGGACAACACCTTCGCCTCGCCCATGCTGCAGCGTCCGCTGGAGCTGGGTGCGCACCTGGTGGTGCATTCGGCCACCAAGTACCTCAACGGCCACTCGGACATGGTCGGCGGCGTGGTCGTCGCCGGCGATGACGAACTGGCCGAGCGCATGGCCTTCCTGCAGAACTCGGTCGGCGCCGTGCAGGGGCCGTTCGACAGCTTCCTGGCCCTGCGCGGCCTGAAGACCCTGCCGCTGCGCATGCGCGCGCACTGCGCCAACGCCCACGCCCTGGCGCAATGGCTGCAGTCGCACCCGGCGGTGGAGAAGGTGATCTACCCCGGCCTGTCCTCGCACCCGCAGCACGAGCTGGCCGCCCGGCAGATGCAGGGTTTTGGCGGCATCGTCTCGGTGGTGCTGCGCGGCGGCTACGGGGCCGCACGCCGCTTCTGCGAACGGACCCGGCTGTTCACCCTGGCCGAGTCGCTCGGCGGCGTGGAAAGCCTGGTCAACCACCCGGCGGTCATGACCCACGCCTCGGTGCCCCCGGAGCGCCGCGCCCGCCTGGGCATCTCCGACGCCCTGGTGCGCCTGAGCGTGGGCGTGGAGGCGCTCGAGGACCTGCGTGACGACCTGGAGGATGCGTTGCGCTGATGGCGGAGAGCATGAGCCAACTGTTGCCCAGGGTCCTGCAGTATCGTTCCCTGCTGGCTGAGCTGACCAAGCGGGAGATCCTGGGCAGGTACCGCGGCGCGGCGATCGGGTTGCTGTGGTCGCTGATCAGCCCGTTCCTGATGTTGATGGTCTACACCCTGGCGTTCGGTTACATCCTAAAGAGCCGGTGGCCTGGCACCTCGGGCTCGACCACGGACTTCGCCCTGATCCTGTTCACCGGCCTGATCATCCACGGGTTCTTCGCCGAGTGTCTGACGCGGGCCCCCAATCTGGTCCTGTCCAATCCCAGCTACGTGAAACGGGTGGTGTTTCCGCTGGAGCTGCTGGCCTGCAGCACCATGCTCACCGCCCTGTTCCACCTCGGCATGAACGCTCTTGTGCTGATCCTGCTCAAGTGGGTCTGGCACGGGGAGCTGTTCTGGCACACGCTGCTGCTGCCGGTGGTGATCGCGCCGCTGGCGATCCTGGCCGTGGCGGTTGGCTGGTTCCTGTCCGCGCTCGGCGTCTACCTGCGCGACATCGGCCAGATCGTCGGCGTGCTGGCGGCGGCGATGCTGTTCCTGTCCTCGGCCATCGTGCCGGTGGACAGCCTGCCCGAGAGCTACCGTTGGGTGTTCTATGCCAACCCGCTGACCATGATCATTGACCAGGCGCGCGAGGTCGTGATCTGGGGGCGGATGCCGGACTGGAGCGCCCTGGGTCTGTATACCGCCTGTGTCACCATGCTGGGGGCGCTGGCCCTGGCCGTCTTCCGCAGGATGCGCGGAGGGTTCGGCGATGTCCTCTGAGCGGCAACAGCCGGCTCTGGGCGAGCCGGTGATCCGGGTGGACGGGGTCGGCAAGACCTACCGGATGTACGAGAAGCCATCGCAGCGCCTGTGGCAGGCACTCACCGGCCGCGACGGCAAGCACCGGGAGTTCCACGCCCTGCGCGACGTGTCCTTCCAGGTTCGGCGCGGCGAAACGGTGGGCATCATCGGCCGCAACGGTTCGGGCAAGTCCACGCTGCTGCAGATCATCGCCGGCACCCTGAGGCCGACCACCGGCACCTGTCAGGTGCACGGCCGGGTGGCCGCCCTGCTGGAGCTGGGCAGCGGCTTCAACCCCGACTTCACCGGGCGCGAGAACGTCTACCTCAACGGCACGATCCTGGGCCTGACGCGCGCCCAGATCGACGAGCGCATGCAGCAGATCCTGGACTTCGCCGACATCGGCGAGTTCATCGACCAGCCGGTGCGCAGCTATTCCAGTGGCATGGCCGTGCGCCTGGCCTTCGCGGTCATCGCCCATGTGGACGCGGACATCCTCATCGTCGACGAGGCGCTGTCGGTGGGCGACGCGTTCTTCGCGCAGAAGTGCATGCGCTTCCTGCGCAACTTCCAGAAGCACGGCACGCTGCTGTTCGTCAGCCACGACGCGGCCGCCGTCACCAACCTGTGCTCCAGGGCGATCTGGCTGGAGGACGGACAGGTGCGGATGGAGGGCAGCGCCGGCGCCATAGTCGAGGCCTACATGGCCCAGCAGCACGCGCGCGGTCGCGCCGACGCTGTCGGCGAGGTCGTCCACGTGGACGTGGGCGTGGAGCGGCGCAGGCAGCGGGAGGAGGCCTGCCGGGAGGACTTCCGCAAGAAGCTGATGGACGAGCTGGGCGTCTGCAACCGCCTGGCGGTGTTCGAATTCGACCCGGACCGCGCCGGCCCGCAGTTCGGCGCCGGCGGTGCCACCATCGTGGACGTGGCCTTGCTGGATGCCGAGGGGCAGCCCGCTCCGCTGCTTTCCGGTGGCGAAGTGGTCAACCTGCGCATCAGCGTGCGTGCGAACAAGGCGCTGGAGTCGACGATCGTCGGCTTCTACGTGAAGGACAGGCTGGGGCAGCGCCTTTTCGGCGACAACACCTATCTGGCCTATCGCAACGCCGATACGTCCATGGCGGCCGGTGAGGTCATCGATGCGACTTTCCGGTTCCGCATGCCGGTGCTTCCATCGGGAAGCTACATGGTGGACGCGGCGGTCGCGTCCGGAAGCCAGGACGACCATACCCAACAGCACTGGCTGCACGATGCCCTCGAGTTCCGTGCGGTCGACGAGACCATGCGCCATGGGCTGGTAGGCATCCCCATGGCCGCCATCGAGATTGCACGCAGGCAGGGCGAATGAGCATGAAATTCACGGGCGAGCGCTTCATCCCCACGGAGGGGGGCGAAATCCGCCAAGAGCACCTCCATCGCTACTCCTGGTGCCTGTCGGCGGTGGCGGGCAAGGATGTCCTGGACGTCGCCTCGGGGGAGGGCTATGGCAGCGCCGCCATGGCTCGGGTCGCGCGTTCCGTCGTGGGCGTGGACATTTCGCAGGAGGCGGTGGAACACGCCCGGACGAAGTACGCCGGTATCGCCAACCTCCGCTTCGAACAGGGTTCGGCCGCCGCGCTCCCTCTGCCGGACAACTGCGTGGACGTGGTCGTCTCCTTCGAGACGCTGGAACACCTCCATGAGCAGGAGGAGATGATCGCCGAGATCCGGCGCGTCCTCAGGCCGGAGGGCTGCCTGATCCTTTCCTCGCCCAATCGCAAGGTGTATTCGGAGAAGGCGGGCCACCACAACGAGTTCCATGTCCGCGAGCTGGACATGGCCGAGCTGTCCGAACTGCTCGGGCGCCACTTCCCGGCCGTGCGGTACGTCGGCCAGCGTCTCGCGGTGGCCTCCACGATCACCCACCTGGCGCCCGACCGCCTGTCGGGAAGCTGGCAGGGCCTAGCCGAGGCGGCGGGGGCCGTCGAGGAGCGCGTGGCCACGTGGGACGAGCCGGTGTACTTCATCGCCTTGGCGGCCGCGGACGAGCGCCTGCTGCCCGGGCTGGGGCCGTCCATCCTGTTGTCGGAGACAGAGGATCTCTACGAGCGCCACCGTGAAGTGGCCAGGTGGGCACAGGCGCAGGACAAGGAGATCGCCGAGTGGCGCTCCCGTTACGCGACTCTGCAGGGCGAGTTCGAGGAGCGGACCGCCTGGGCGCTGTCCCTCGACCGGGAGCTGGGTTCGCTCCGGGATACGCTCGGCGAGCTGCGCCAGGCACATGAGGCGCTGGAGCAGGCGCACACGGCCCTCGAGCGTAGCCACGGCGAGGTCCGGCGCGCGTACGACGATCTCCGGCGGACGCACGAGGCCCTCGAGCGGAGTCACGACGAGACCTGCCACATCTACCAGGAGCTCCACCACGAGCACGAGAAGCTCCGTGGCGACCATGACGACCTGCAGGCGCGCATGTCCTCCGTGGCCGGTGCCATCCACAGGATGCGGGGCGACCTGCACGCCCAGATCGGCGGCCGGTCCGGCGACGGGAACGAAGCGCAGCCCGGCGTCTCCGAGGACATCGAGGAGCTCAGGAACCTGCTCCAGGCGGTGCTCTCGTCCCGCTCCTGGCGGGTAACCAAGCCCCTCCGCTTCGCTGCACGCGTGGCGCGCGGCGACTGGGCAGCAGTGGTCGCTTCCCTGCGCGGTCGCGGGCTGGGATCGCATCCGCTGCTGGCGCCCTTCGCGACGCCGGTCCGGCGGTGGCTGCTGGCGAGGACGGAGAAGCAGCAGGCCAGGGCGATCACCGCGCAGGTGGTGGCCGCAGTCCAGGACGTGGAGCACGTCCTGGATGGTCTTGCGGTGCCGGTGTTCGACGCGCCCCGCGTGTCCGTCATCATTCCGGCCTACGGCAACCTCGGCTACACCGCCGCCGCGGTTCGCTCGATCGTCGAGTCCGCGCCGCGCGTGCCGTACGAGATCATCGTTGCGGAGGACGCCTCTGGCGATCCGGAGATCGGGCGCCTGGCCGCGGTGCCCGGGCTGCGCTACCACGAGCATCCGCGCAACCTGGGTTTCATCCGCTCGTGCAACGCCGCGGCGGAGCTGGCCCGCGGCGAGTATGTGTGCTTCCTCAACAACGACACCCAGGTGCTGCCAGGCTGGCTGGACGGCCTGCTGGACGTGTTCGCCACCCACCCGGACGCCGGCATGGCCGGTTCCAGGCTGGTGTATCCGGACGGTCGCCTGCAGGAGGCCGGCGGCATCGTCTGGCGCGACGGCTCGGCCTGGAACTACGGCCGCCTGCGCGACCCGGGCGAGCATGAATTCAACTACGTGCGCCCGGTGGATTACTGCTCCGGCGCCAGCATCCTGCTGCCGCTGGCCCTGTTCCGTGAGCTGGGCGGTTTCGACGAGCACTACTGTCCGGCCTACTGCGAGGACTCGGACCTGGCGTTCAAGGTGCGCCAGGCCGGGCGTCAGGTCTACTACACGCCGTTCTCCACCGTGGTGCACTTCGAGGGCATCTCGCACGGCACCGACACCTCCGGCGGCGTGAAGGCCTACCAGGTCGCCAACCAGGAGAAGCTGCGCAAGCGCTGGGAAGGCGCCCTGCAGGCGCACTATCCCAACGGCAAGCACGTGTTCCGTGCCCGCGACCGCTCGTGGGGCCGCAAGGTGGCGCTGATCGTGGACCATTACGTGCCGCAGCCGGACCGCGATGCCGGCTCGCGGACCATGGCGGCCTTCATCGACGCCCTGCTGGGCGCCGGCTGGGTGGTCAAGTTCTGGCCCGACAATCTGTGGCTGGATCCCGACTACGCGCCGGCACTGCAGCGCCGCGGCGTGGAGGTCATCTACGGCAGCAGGCGGGTGGGTGGATTCGAGGAGTACCTGCGCGAGTGTGGCGCGGAGCTGGACGCGGTGCTGCTGTCCCGCCCGCACATCTCGGTGCCGTACCTGCAGGCCCTCCGCAGCGTCGTGCCGCAGGTGACGGTGGCCTACTACGGCCACGACCTGCATTTCCGCCGCCTGCTGCGCGAGGCGGACGTGTCCGGACGCGAAGACCTGCGCGCCGAGGCAGAGCGCTTCGAGGCGATGGAGCGCGAGCTGTGGCGCGGCGCGGACATCGTCCTGTATCCGTCCCAGGAGGAGGCCGACGAGGTGGCGGCGCTGCAGCCGGGCACGCGCGTGCGCGCCATCGCGCCCTACGCGTTCGACCGCTTCAACGACGCCGCCGAACCCGATGGCCGTTCCGGGCTGCTCTTCGTGGCCGGCTTTGCCCATTCGCCGAACGTGGATGCGGCCCTGTGGCTGGTGCAGGAAGTGATGCCCCGGCTGTGGCGCACGTATCCGGACCTCAGGCTCTCGCTGGTCGGTTCCAAGCCGACCGACGCGGTCCGCGCGCTCGCCGGCGGGCTGGTGGAGGTCACCGGCTACGTGAGCGATGAGGAACTGGCCCGGCGTTACCATCAGGCCCGCGTGGCGGTGGTGCCGTTGCGCTACGGTGCGGGAGTCAAGGGCAAGGTCGTGGAAGCGCTGCAGAATGGCGTTCCCGTGGTGACGACCGGGGTGGGTGCGCAGGGCATGCCGGGTCTGGAGGACGTGGCGGCCGTCGAGGACGGTCCGGAAGGGCTGGCGGATGCCATCGCCGCGCTGCTGGCCGACGACGAGCTGTGGCGCCGCCGCTCCCGCGCCGGTGCGCGCCTGGCCGCCTCGCTGTTCTCCCGCCAGGCGCTGTCGGCGCAGCTGGTGGACGCCCTCTCGATCGAACCAAGCAAGGAAAACCGGAAATGATCGTCAGATCCCGCGCGCCGTTGCGCCTGGGCCTGGCTGGTGGCGGTACGGACGTGTCGCCGTTCAGCGACCAGCACGGTGGCTTCGTCATGAACGTCACCATCGACAAGTTCGCCTACGCGACCGTCAGCGACGCCCGGTCGGACCTGGCGGAGTTCGAGGCGCAGGACGCCGGCCACGCGGACCGGATGGACCCGGCCAGGGTGGACCTGGCGCCGGGCCCGACCCAGCTGATGCGCGGCGTCTACCTGCGCGTGTGCCAGCAGTTCCTGGGCGGCAAGCGTCCGGCGCTGCGCGTGCGCGCCCACTCCGACGCCCCGCCCGGCTCCGGCCTGGGCTCGTCCTCGACCATGGTGGTCACCCTGGTGGCCGCGTTCAACGAGTACTTCGGCCTGGCCCTGGGCGAGTACGAGATCGCCCACCTGGCCTACGAGATCGAGCGCAAGGACCTGGGCCTGTCCGGCGGCAAGCAGGACCAGTACGCCGCGGCGTTCGGCGGTTTCAACTTCATGGAGTTCTACGCCGGGGACCGGGTCATCGTGAACCCGCTGCGCATCAAGGACTGGGTCTGGTGCGAGCTGGAGGCCAGCCTGGTGCTGTACTTCACCGGCGTGTCGCGGGCGTCGGCCGCCATCATCGACGAGCAGTCGCGCAACGTCCGCGAGGGCAGGACCCAGTCGCTGGAGGCCATGCACCGGCTCAAGCTGGAGGCGGTGCAGATGAAGGAGTCGCTGCTGCGCGGCGACCTGGCGCGGTTCGCCGAGGTGATGCAGTCGGGCTGGGAGGCCAAGAAGAAGATGGCCAGCAGCATCACCAACCCGATGATCGACCAGATCGAGGCGCTGGCCTTCGCCAACGGTGCCCGCGCGGCGAAGGTCTCCGGCGCGGGTGGCGGCGGGTTCATGATGTTCGTCTGCGACCCGTCCGAGCGGGTGCGCCTGGTGCGTGCCCTGTCCGGTGCCGGTGGCACCGTGTACGACACCCATTTCACTCCCTACGGAGCCACCTCGTGGAAAATCGGATAAACCAGTTCGTCCAGGCCGAGTTCGACAAGACCCTGGCCAACTTCAACGCGATGGCGGCCGATGCCGGCCTGCGTGAGCAGATCGCCCGGGCCGTGGCCATCTGCGCCGAGGCGCTGCGGGCCGGCCGCAAGATCCTGTTCTGCGGCAACGGCGGCAGCGCCGCCGACGCCCAGCACTGGGCCGGCGAGCTGGTCAGCCGGTTCTACTACGACCGCCCGGGCCTGCCGGCCATCGCGTTGACCACCGACACCTCGATCCTGACGGCGATCGGCAACGACTACGGCTACGACTACACCTTCGCCCGCCAGGTCGAGGCACTGGGCCAGGCCGGCGACGTGCTGGTGGCCATTTCCACCTCCGGCCGCTCGAAGAACGTGCTGCGCGCGCTCGACGTCGCCGAACAGAAGGGCATCAAGGTGATCGGCTTCACCGGTGCCTCCGGCGGCGACATGGCCGGGCGCTGCGAGGTGTGCTTCAAGGTGCCGTCCACCGAGACGCCGCGCATCCAGGAGGGGCACGAGTTCATCGGCCATCTGCTGTGCGCGCTGATCGAGAGCGAAATCTTCCCGCGCTGATGGCCGCCGAGGAGATCATCATCCTGGTCGGCGGCCTGGGCACGCGCCTGCGCCAGGTCGTCCCGGACCTGCCCAAGCCCCTGGCGCCGGTGGCCGGGCGGCCGTTCCTGGCCTGGCTGCTGGATGCCTGCGCGGACGCGGGCCTGCGCCGGGTGATCCTGGCCACCGGCTACCGCGCGCACCAGATCGAGGAACAGGTGGGCGACCGCTGGCGGGACATGGAGGTCGTCCATTCGGTGGAGGAGTCGCCGCTGGGCACCGGCGGCGCCATCCGCCAGGCCCTGGCATACGTGCGGGGCGACGGCGTCCACTTGGCCAACGGCGACACTTTCCTCCGCTACGACCCGCGGGCGCTGGAGGACGCCACCCGCGCGCGTGGTTGCGTGCTGGGGATCGCCCTGGCGGCGGTGGACGACGTCGGCCGCTACGGCGCGGTGGAGGTCGCCGACGGGCGCGTGGTGGGCTTCCGCGAGAAGGGCGGCGTCGGCGCCGGTCTGATCAATGCGGGCAGCTACTTCCTGGCCGCCGAGGGATTCGCGCGCCTGCCGGACGCCGCCGGCGCCTGGTCGTTCGAGGAACAGGTGCTGCGCCCGTGGAGCGCGGCCGGGCAGGTGGCGGCGTTCGAGCGCACCTCCGACTTCATCGACATCGGCGTGCCCGAGGACTATGCCCGGGCGCAGTCGCTGTTCTCCGCGCCCCCGCCATGAGCGCCGGGATCCGCGAACCCGTGGTGACCTCCACGCCGGAGGCCGCCGGACTGGCCGGCCCAGGCCCGCACAAGGCATTGTTCCTGGACCGGGACGGCGTCATCAACGTCAACCACGGCTACGTCCACACGCCCGGGCAGACCGACTGGGTGCCCGGCATCTTCGACCTGGCCCGGGCCGCACGTGCCGCCGGCTACGCCCTGGTGGTGGTCACCAACCAGGCCGGCATCGCCCGCGGCTATTACGACGAGGCGCAGTTCCGTGCCTACACCCGCTGGATGCACGCGCGTTTCGAGGCCGAGGGGGCGCCCATCGCGGCGACCTACTTCTGCCCGCACCACCCCGAGGCCGGCCTGGGGGAACTGAAGGTGGCCTGCGGATGCCGCAAGCCGGAGCCGGGGATGCTACTGGAGGCCATTGGCCGGCACGGGCTGGATCCGGCCGGGTCGGTGATGGTCGGCGACACGCCCAAGGACATGGAGGCGGCCGCGGCTGCGGGGGTCGTCCGCCGGTTCCTGCTGTGCGGCCCCGGGGCGGAGCCGGGCGAGAGTGCGGCGGGGATCGCGGTCGCCAGCCTGGACGAGGTTGCCAGGACGCTGGTGGCCGGCGCCGGGGAGGCCGCTCCGGCGGCCGGCCGTCACGGTTCGCGCGCGCCGCTGGCGTGAAAGCTTGAAGTGCATGGGCAATGCCCGGATCATCGGCGCCCGATGCGGCCGGTCGTCGCCAGGCACGGGCCCGGCGGACCGCGCGACGCAAAGCGGCTTGCCATCCATGGATCCGACGACAGTGCCGGTGGAGTAACGAGGTTCGAATTGCCTGCGGGAATCCCGCGGGTCTTTTCCTGAAAGGCGAGTCCGGTAACACATGATGCGAACTGCCATCGTTGGCACCCTGGCGGTGCTGGCCCTCCCGCTCCTGTCTGCCTGCGGGCGGATCGAGCCGGTGCAGGACGGCGTGCCCCCCCATCCGACCTCGGTGGAGAACGAGGATGCCGTGCTCAGCGTCGAGCCCGGCGCCGTCGGCGCCTGCGAGGGCCAGCGGGTCGCGGCGCGGATCGCGTGGAAGGTGAAGGATCCGGCGGTGCAGTCGGTCCTGGTCCAGGTGCGCGGCGACGATGGCGGGCGCAAGGTGTTCGCCTCAGGCGCGGCGCAGGGCGAGGCGGAAACCGGGCAGTGGGTCGCCGGGGGCACGCGCTTCTATCTGGTCGATGCCGACAGCCGCCGGGACCTCGCCGCCTTCGAGGTCGCGGGCCTGGCCTGCCTCGGACCGACTGACGGAGCAATGGAATGAACCAGCAGGTGTTGCGGTCCGGCCTGCGCGGGGGGGCGGAGTTCCTCCTCGTGCTGTTCTTCGTGGTCGTCGGCTATGCCGCATGGCGGAAGGGCCTGTTCCCGGCCAGCGCCAATGGCTACCTCGGCGGCTACCTGCAGGCGGCGCTCGCCGCCGCGGCCGGGGCACTGCTCGTCAACCTCGTGGCCGCCCGTTCCGGGCGCCCGGGCGGGGCAGCGCTGGTGCTCGGCTTCCTCGCGGTGCTGGGCGTGGCCTACTACTGCGGGCTTTCCGCGCTTGCCGCGGCGGCCTTGCTGCTGGCCGTGTCCTGGGGCGTCGGCAGCCTGTTCCACACCGGCTCCGGGTCCGATCCCTGGCTGACCAGCCTAGTCGGCCTCGCGGTGGTCGCGGCGGTGGTCGGCTGGCTGCTGCCGTTCCAGGTGCACGACGGCCGCATCCACCTGGCCGCGGCGGTGCTGCTGGTCGCCTGGCGCCGGGAAGCGATCCTCGAGCAGGCCTGTGCGGTGGCTGCCGGGTTCGGCCAGCTGCGCCGCAAGCACCCGTGGTGGAGCTCGCTGCTGGCGGGCGTCGCCGGCTTCGCCTCGATCGCGCTGTGGTTGCCGAGCCTCAACTACGACGACAACGCCGCCCACCTGGGCATGGTCGGCCAGCTGCTGGAGGGCGGCTATTACCGGCTGGACGTCTCCAGCCAGGTCTGGGCGGTCGCGCCCTGGGCCAACAACGTCCTGCATTCCCTCGCCGCCCTGCTGGCGGGCCAGGAGTCGCGGGCCTCGATGGGCCTGCTGTGGCTGTTGCTCGGCATCTCCGGCGCCTACCGCCTGGCCCTGGCGCTGGACGGGCGCCGCGAGGTCGCGCTGGCCGCGGCGGCGGTATTCGCCTCGCACCCGCTGACGGTTTATTTCGGCTCGACCATGCAGGTCGACGGCTGCGTGGCCGCGGTGGTGCTGCACCTGGCGGCGCTGCTCGCCGGCAGGTGCGACCTGTCGCGCGGCGCGCTGGCGATCGGCGCGCTGTTCGGCCTGCTGGCCGGGCTGAAGGCGTCGAACGTGGTCTATGCCCTGCCGGCGCTGGCCTGGATCGGCTGGCAGGCGCTGCGGCACCGGCAGTGGTGGGGGCTGGCCAGGCTGGTGGTCGCCGCCAGCGTGGTGGGCGGGAGCAGCTATTTCTACGCTTTGCTCGTCACCGGCAACCCGGTGTTCCCGCTGTTCAACTCGATCTTCCAGTCGCCGTACATGCCGCCGGTCGACTTCCTCGATACGCGCTGGCGCGCGGGCATCGACGCCTCGCTCCTGTGGGACCTGACCTTCCACAGCCCGCGCTTCGGCGAGCACGCCCCCGGCGCGGCCGGACTGGCGTTCCTGGTGCTGCTGCCGGGTTGCATCTACGCCATGTCCTGCTCGCGTGCCGCCTGCGCCGTGGGCCTGTGGGCGCTGGCCTCCGGCCTGCTGCTGTTCGCCCAGCTGCAGTACCTGCGCTACGTCTTCCCGGCGCTGGCCCTGCTGGGCACGGTCGGCGTGGTGGGCGCCGCCGGCTGCCTCCGCCGGGCCGGCTTCGCGGCCGGCATCCCCCTGCTGGCCGCGGCCAACCTGGCGCTGGCGCCCACCACGATCTGGATCTTCAAGGAGAACCCGTGGCAGGCGCTGCTGCTCGAGGGCAGGGGCGCCAGGACGCAGCTGGTCGCGGAGATGATCCCGCAGCGCGCGCTGATCGAGCGCTACCTGGCGCGGGATCCGGATACCTGCGTGCTCAATTCCGACACCAGCGCGCCGTTCGTCGCCGGCGGCAAGGGGCGCGCGCACTCGATGGCCTGGTACGACCAGCGCCTGAAGCTGGCCAAGGAGTGGGCCGACGAGGACCCCAGTGGCGAACGCTGGCGCGAAGTGCTCAGGGCCACCGGCACCTCCGGCATCGTGGTGCCGGCCGAGGCCAGTCCCGGCCAGCGCGCGGCGATGCAGGCACTGGGCTACGTCCCGGTCGACCGGGAGCGCGGGGTCGAACTGTGGTCGCTGCCCGGCAACCGCCAGGGCGAATGCCGCCTCGGCGCAGTACGCGACCAGGCCAGGCGGATCCTCCAGAGGAACAACCGATGAAACCGACCGATTCCTCGCCGCCCAGCGTGGCGGTGGTGATCCCCAGCTACAAGGTGACCCGCCACATCCTGCAGGTCATCGCATCCATCGGCGACGACGTCGACCACATCATCGTCGTCGACGACGCCTGCCCGGAGGGGTCCGGCAAGCTGGTGGAATCTGGCTGCAGTGACCCGCGGGTGTGCGTGGTCTACCACGCGCAGAACCAGGGCGTGGGCGGCGCGGTCCTGACCGGCTACCAGCGCGCGCTGGAGCTGGGCGCGGACATCATCGTCAAGATCGACGGCGACGGGCAGATGGATCCGGCGCTGCTGCCCAACTTCGTCGCCCCGATCGCCGCGCTGGAGGCCGACTACACCAAGGGCAACCGCTTCTACGACCTGCGCAACATCGGCCAGATGCCCGCGATCCGCCTGTTCGGCAACGCGGTCCTGTCGTTCATGGCCAAGGTCTCCACCGGCTACTGGGACCTGTTCGATCCGACCAACGGCTATACCGCCATTTCCGCCAGGGTCGCGGCGCTGCTGCCGTTCGAGCGGATCAGCCGCCGCTATTTCTTCGAGACCGACCTGCTGTTCCGGCTCGGGACCTTCCGCGCGGTCGTGGTCGACATCCCGATGGACGCCCGCTACGGCGACGAGGTGAGCAACCTCAGGATCGGCAAGGTGCTCACCGAATTCCTGCTCAAGCACGGCCGCAACTTCTTCAAGCGGGTGTTCTACAGCTACTTCCTGCGCGACATGTCGCTGGCGTCGCTGGAGCTGCTGGCCGGCTGCGCGCTGGTGCTGTTCGGCGCCGTGTTCGGCCTCTACCACTGGGGGCTGTCGGTCTCGACCGGCGCGCCCGCCAGTACCGGCACCGTGATGCTGGCCGCCCTCCCGCTGCTGGTCGGCCTGCAGCTGCTGCTGGCATTCCTGGCCTATGACATCGCCTCCGTGCCGCGCAAGGTACTGAGCAGCCGCCTGGGGCTCAGGTTGCGCGGCCGCTAGCCCGGCGCAGTGGACCTCCCGCCGCCCCGGTCCGTGCCGTGGCGGCTCCGGCGCCCGGGTTTTGCCGGGATTGGCCGTTCCCGGCCCGTTCCCGGCAGCGCCGGCGCCGGGTGCTAGACTGCCCCTTGCCAGTTGTCAGCCCCGGGGGGGCGGTAGCTGGATCCGTCGGCCCTCGCCGACGGGTCCGGGAGGGGCAAGTGGAAAGATTCCCGACATCGGAAATCGCGGTCCGGCGCCAGCCGGATGGCCCGGTGGCATGAGGCAGGCGTTGCCTGTTGCAGTCCCGGGAAGCGACGCGTGGCAGGGGCTGGTACCCTGGCACTGGCTGTGCGCGTGCCTTGGGTTAGTACTGTACGTGCCGCTGCTGTGGGGCATGGACCGCTGGGTCCTGGGCGTGGCGGCCAGCGCCTATCGCACCCCGGCGGCGATGCTGCTCAACGCCGCGGTCGCGGTGCCGTTCGTGCTGGTGCTGTGGAGCCTGAGCCGGCGCCTGCTGTCCTCGCTGCTGTTGGTCCTGCTGCTGCAGGTGCTGTTGTATAAGGTGTCGGCGGTGAAGCTGCAGGTGCTGGGCGCGCCGCTGGCGCTGCAGGACTTCTATTTCCTGACCAGCTTCAACCGCGCCAGCCTGGAGCTGCTCGGCTCCTACCTCGAGGATGCTGCGGTCGTCTGGGCCTGGACCGGCGGCGGGGCCTTGCTGCTGGCCCTGGCCTTCTGGGCCGAGCGGCCGTGGATGGGCCGCGCCCGCCTGGCCAGGGTGGTGGTCTTCGGCGCCGGCGCGGCGCTGGTGGCCGCGCTGTACCTGGCAGCCTGGCCGTGGACCGCGTTCTATACCCGGGACGCCGTGCGGCCCTCGCCGCTGGGGCCGGGGCCGGGCGCACTCCACGCCGGGCTGATGAGCAGCCTGGTGTTCAAGCACCTGGACCTTTCCAACGCCGTGCATGCGGTGGACGAGGCGGCTTTGCGCGCGCTGCTGGAGGCCACCGCTGAGGAGCGCGCGGGCATCGTGCCGGCGCAGGCCGGCGCGGAGGCATTGCCGGACATCGTGGTGATCCTCAGCGAGTCGTTCATGGATCCGCGGATCCTGGCCGGCATGGACCAGGTCGCCGACCCGATTCCCGCCACCCGCGCGCTGCTGGAGCGGGGCGCGGGCGGGCCGATGCGGGTGCCGACCTACGGTGGCGGCACCGTGCGCACCGAGTTCGAGGTGCTGACCGGGATGCCGGTCAGCGCCTTCCCCTCGGTGATGTATCCCTACGTGGACATGGCCAGGCCGCGGATGCCCGGACTGCCTGCATTGCTGCGCGACCTCGGCTACGCCACGGTGGCGGTGCACGGCAATTCCGGCGCGTTCTGGAACCGCACCGATACCTTCCGCGCCATGGGCATCCAGCGCTTCCTGACCGAGAAGGCATTCCGCGGGCAGGGCGTGCGCGACGGCGTCTGGTACTCCGACGCCTCGATGACCGACCTGGTGCTGCAGGAGCTTGAGGCGGCCGACGCGCCGCTGTTCGTGGCGGCCATCAGCATCGAGAACCACGGCCCTTACGAAAGCGAGGCCCCGGTTCGCGATGCCGCCGCCAAGGAAGCGGTGCCGGTGCCCGACCTCCTGCCGGCGCGCGCTGCCGGCAGCCTGCGCAACTACCTCTACCACCTGGGCAACGCCGACCGCGAACTGGAGCGCCTGCTACGGCGGATGGAGCAGCGCGGGCGTCCGTTCGTGGTGGTGTTCTTCGGCGACCACCTGCCGGCCCTGCCGGAGGTCTACAACACCTTGCAGTTCGCCGACGGCGGCCAGGCGGAGGAGCAGATGGTGCCGTGGCTGGTCGTGGGCGACGGCGGGCGCCGGGCCGGGGCGCGGCCGTTGCACTCCTGGGAGCTGGCGGCCGAAGCGCTGGAAGTGGCCGGGCTGGCCGGGGACCCGTACTTCGACCTGGTGCGGGTGGCTGGGCGCAGGTTGGCCGCGCTGCCGCCCGATTCGCCGGAGGCGGATGAACTGCGCCGCGGCGTGGAGGCCGCGGCGGCGGCGCGCATGCAGGGCCGGTTCGAGGAGTTCCTGCGATGAGCGCGCGCCTGCGTGGCTGCATCGGCGGGGCGTTGCTGGCCGCTGCGACGGCGGCCGCGGCCTGGCTCAACGTCGACCATGGCAGCGCGCGGCTGGTGCTGGAGCCCGGCCGGGTCGGCGCCTGCACCACGCCGGCGGCCACCGCGGTGGAGTGGGACGCCGGCAAGGCCGGCGAGGGAGGCGTGCGGCTGGAGGTCAACAACCTCGGCAAGCCGCCCAAGCTGTGGGTGCTGGAGGGTCCGCGCGGCCGCGCCGAGGCCGGGGCCTGGGCGCACGACGGCTACACAGTGACCCTGCGGACCGCCGGCGGCCGCCTGCTTGCCCGGCGCACCCTGGCCACCGAACCGTGCAGCCCGTAGGCCCGGGTGCGGCCCTCAGAGGGCCGCTTCCAGCTCCGGCAGGATGGTGAACAGGTCGCCCACCAGGCCGATGTCGGCGACCTCGAAGATCGGCGCCTCCGGATCCTTGTTGATCGCCACGATGGTGCCGGCGTCCTTGATGCCGGTCAGGTGCT
>Ga0207866_1000627_pt1 | contig 47217 bp, 37 predicted proteins | sample HigsolmetaAR203D_FD_184835 | JGI IMG/M metagenome (GOLD analysis project Ga0207866, IMG submission 184835) | Ionic liquid and high solid enriched microbial communities from the Joint BioEnergy Institute, USA - AR20-3-D (SPAdes) (version 2) ...
TCCATCCGTTTGCTTCAACAGACAAAGAAGTGGCCATAGATCCTGAAGTTGCATTAAGCCCCGGAGTTGCCACGGGCATAAAAATGGCCGCAGACACAAAAGTTGCCGTAAACACAAAAATTGCCATAGACACCAAAGTTACCGCAGACAAAGAAGTCGCCATAGACCTGGACGTTGACATGGACACAAAAATTGCAATTGCCGCAGACAGAGAAGTTGCCATGCAAACCCAGGATGATCTGATGTTTGGACAACTTGTCCAAATATGTTCGTCTCAACCGGGACTGACCTATGCGGAAATTGTTCGGGGACATGGTCAAGACCTTTTTTCTTCGGCCTGGTAGCCCCTGAAATTACTTCTTAATCTTGCCCGTATCCTCATCTTAGTCGTATCTTGCTCGTATCCTCATCTTAGTCGTAGTCTTGCTTGTATCCTGGTCTTAGTCGTATCTTGGTCTTGTTCTTATCCTGGTCTTAGTCGCATTCTGGTTTGGATTGGACGAACAGGTTTGATTTCATTTTCTGAGCGAAAGGGATAATGAATAAAAGGTTTCACAAATCAAATACTTTCCACCAACCACATCCCGTTTGCTCCTGCAACGAACGTCCTGCTATTCACCTGTAACTAACATCCCGCTTGGCTATCCAACATAATGCGCATAATGCGCTCATCATGCTTTACCATGTCTCTAGCTTCATCAGCGGTTCCGCCTTAATATCCAACTCGGAAAACTGCCCTCGCTTCCACTTCAAATACGCGGCGGCACCAATCATGGCGGCATTGTCCGTACATAACGAAAGCGGCGGAACCAATAAAGGAATACCGAGTTTGGCACACCGGTTCGCCAAATAATGGCGCAAACCGCGATTGGCCGCCACGCCTCCGGCCAACAATAACTGTTTGGCTCCGTATTCCTGAGCCGCCCGCAAGGATTTTTCCGCCAGCACGTCGATCACCGATTCTTGGAAGCCGCGCGCGACATAGGAAGCCGGCAGTTCCTCCCCACGCATACGCGCCTGGTTCAATGTCGCCAGCACTGCCGATTTAAGGCCGCTGAAGCTAAAATCGTACGATCCCGGTTCCAGCCAAGCGCGGGGCAATTCAACAGCATCCGATGCTTCATGGGCGAGCTTGTCGATATGCGGTCCGCCAGGGTAGGGCAAGCCCAATGCCCGTGCAACTTTGTCATATGCCTCCCCGGCCGCATCATCACGAGTTTGTCCGATAATTCGGAAATGGCCCTCAGTTTCGCAGTAAACCAGTTCAGTATGGCCGCCAGAGACGACAAGAGCGACAAAAGGGTAATGAAGTTCGCTTACAAGCCGGTTCGCATAAATATGGCCCGCAATATGATGGACCCCAATCAAAGGCAGCCCGAGACTGAAAGCCAACGCTTTGGCAGAGACCAGACCAACCAGCAACGATCCGACCAAACCGGGGCCTTGCGTAACTGCGATCGCGGACAAATCGGCCAGTTTCAACCCGGAATCGTTCATCGCTTCTTCCAGCATTAGCGTAATCGTTTCTACATGCTTCCGTGAAGCGACTTCCGGAACGACACCGCCAAAACGGCGATGTATCTCCACTTGGCTCGAAATCGGATTGGCAACCACTTCCCGGCCATTTTTCACAATGGCCACAGACGTTTCATCACAGCTAGTCTCAATCGCCAATATGTAGCAAGGTTTTTCGTCTAGTTTCAAGTTTCCGTCCAGTTCCAGGTTATTGTCTAGTTTCAGGTTTTCGTCTAGTTTCAGGTTATTGTATGCTTCATCCATGATTCAGTCGCTCCTTACATACCGGTGTCGGGCTCATTCGCTATCCGGGCTTATCCCCTATTCTCGCTCGCCCAACTGTCCGGGGCTCATCCTGATCCGTACTTATTCTCCATCCGAGCCCATTCGTGCTTATCCTCCATCTGAACCCATCCGAGCTCATTCGCCGTCCGAGCCTATCCGTGCTTATGCTCCATCCGAATCCATCCGGGCCCATCCGCCATCCGGCCCCATCCGCTGTGCGCACATGTGTGTCCGCGTTTCCTTCAATCGGTCAAATTGACCCACATAATTACGGCATCTTCGCCATTATCCGTATAATAGCCGCGGCGCAGCCCGACAGAATAAAATCCCAGTTTTTCGTAGAGCCTGCGGGCAATGTAGTTCGATACCCGCACCTCCAAAGTCATTCTTCGCGCCCCCAGCAAGACTGCCGTCCGTTGCAATTCCCTTACCAACCGTTCGCCCAGCTTTCTGCCGCGATATTCCGCGCGGACGGCGATGTTGGTGACATGGGCTTCTTCCCTGATAATCCACATGCCTCCATATCCGGCAATATCCCCATCCACTTCCATGACGATATATTTCGCAAACTGATTGTTCGTTAATTCATTATAGAAAGCGCCGGATGTCCACGGGGTAGGGAAAGCTTCTTCTTCAATACGGCAAATTTCCTCGATGTCACTTAAGCGCATAGGGCGAAAAGAGGGAAGTTTGCCCGGTTCCGATTGCAGCTGATCTTCCAATCCTTCATTCCCCCTTTTGTGCCCTAAGCTTTAAAAGCAGTTTCACTTCCGCCTCGGGCGGCTGGGTATAATTTGGCACAATCCGATGAGAGTCCGTCCATTCACCGCTGAGCCATTTGGGATAAGCCAGTCTTGCAATATCAACGGCCCGCAAATCGTGCGGCAACGCGCTTACCCGACATGCGGCGGCCGCGGCAAATTGGTCTATCATTTTCACAAACGGGGCCACTTCTCCCACGAATAAGACGACATCCGGCGCAACTTTCGTTTCTGTCGCCCGGTTTAACAGACCGGCCAATTGCGCGGTCCATTGTTCCATGGATTGTATGCCGTCCGAAATTACGCATTCCCATTTATTACGGATTCCGCAAGACGGATCTGTTGTTCCTTCGCCGCCCCATTGAAAAGAAAGGAGTTTATGAAAATCCCGGTTAAGGGAATCGTTGTGCAAAGAAGCCAGTTCATTCGTTACATCCGTGACGGTGTATAAACCTGTAAAAACATTTCCTCTTCTCGCATCCATTAACGGGACAACCCAAACGGTCTCCCCATCGTGGCTGTCAAACCGTCTCATCCCCCCCAATGCCATCGCCTCCAGGCTGGAAATTCCGACCAGCGGAAGGTTCAAAGCCCAAGCCATCGTTTTCGCCACAGATATGCCGATCCTGACCCCGGTGTAGGAACCTGGGCCGATCCCTACAGCAATAGCCCCCAGCTGATCCGGTTTCCGGTTAACGGTTTGCAAAAGCTTCTGCATCGAAGGAACCAAATACATCGAATGATTCCGTTCGGCCACATCGTTTCGCTCCCCGAGCAACCGGCCGGATTCAACGACGGCAACCGTCATCGAACGGGTGGCCGTGTCCACGGCGATCATCGGCTTCGTGCGTTTTGCCGCTTCTATCTGATCCATACGATTCATAGCATTCATAGCAAAATTCCGTTCTCCTTCATAATTTCACACCCTCGTTCAAACGATCCTCCGCAAGGACGCAGAACAAAAACCCGTTCCCCGGTATCCATCTGTTCGATAAAAACGGATAACCGTTCCTCGGGAAGCAAAGGTTCGATCCTGGTCGCCCACTCCACCACTGTTATTCCCGCTCCGTCGAAATATTCCTCCAGCCCCAGCTCATCGGCTTCCTCCGGCGTAATGCGGTAAACATCCATATGGTAGAAAGGAAATCGGGTTCCTTCGTATTCTTTAATGATCGTGAATGTAGGACTGTTGATCACTTCCGTCACTCCAAGAGCTTTGCCCAACGCCTGGGCAAAACGGGTCTTGCCGGCGCCCAAATCCCCGTCCAAGGCGATTACGCTTCCCGGAAATAAATGAACCGACAATTCCTGTGCCAGAAATTCCGTATCCTCCTCCGTTCGCGATTGAAAACGGTATATATTAGGCATCATGTTCGGCCTCCCTGAAATGGCCATATCCGTTTTTTTCTATATGGGTCACGTTTCCGTCAATGCCAATCATCCGAACGCCCAGGAAACGATCCGTCGCTTGCCCGATCGGATAGTATGCGATTCCTTGCTGTTCCAGCATTTCTCTTAAAAATTGCTCTTTATTTTCCCGAACCGTCCCCAACAGCACATAATCTTCCCCGCCATAAAGGATCCACTGCCACGGGTCGGCCTGAATTTGCCCGGCATACTCCCGGAGTCCGTCATGAACCGGAATGCGGTCCTGATACAGCAATAACCCGATTCCGGAAGCCTCGGCAATTTCCCACGCTTCGCTGCCTAATCCGTCGCTCACGTCGTTTAAAGCGCCGCAAACACCTGATAGCCGCAACAATCTTCCGGCCTTGCAATGAGGCTCGGGACGGCAATGCGCCCGAATCAGCGATGCCGTGATGGAAGATGCTTCGCGCCAGCACCTTTCCACATCCCCCTGGGTTAACAAGTAATGCAACCCGGCGGCCGATAGTCCCGTCATTCCCGTCATGAACACAATATCCCCGTTCCGGGCGGCCGAACGGTACAATGCCTGTCCGCTTGGAACCTCGCCGGCGATAGCCACCGTTATAGTCAGGCCTCCATAAGTGCGGGTCGTATCTCCCCCGACGACCGCAACTTGGTACGTTTCGGCACATTCATACAAACCGCGGTATATTGCCTGTAAACGCTCGAGCGGAATTTCACGGGGAACCGACAACGAGACGAGAGCCCACCGGGGATTCCCTCCCATGGCGGCGATATCGCTGAGATTGGTGGCCAAAGCTTTATACCCGATATCTTCATCCCGCATCGTCACCGTTTTAAAATGGACATCCTCCACCATCGTATCACATGAAAAGACGAGTTGGCACCCATTGGCAGGCTGCACGACCGCCGCGTCATCGCCTATCCCCATGACGACCCCGCTTAAGCGCAAAAATGCTTCGGTTTGCCGATTATCGTTAAGAAGCCGAATGAGGGCAAACTCATCAAGCCGCGCCAAGTTTCATTACCTCCCCTATTCACTAAAGCTTGACACTAATTATAGCCCTACAGGTATATGGTGACAAGCGCAAGAGAAACAACAGCCGGGGAAACAGAAAAGTCAGAAAAGTTGTCGGCAGAGGTACTATGATAATCAAACAAACAAAAACCCGAATAATAAAACCGGGACCATGATTAAAAGTTGGCCCCGGTTGCACTCAAATCCCAATCCTATTCCTCGTCCTCATTCAAAACGGATTGGGGTTCATCCAGCGTATCGGTTGTCGTTTCTCCGATCAGTCCGTTATGCAACGTTACATTGCCGCCGCCCAAACCTTCGTTCACCATCCGGTCGATATCCATAAAATATTCGTCCCTTCCTTCAAACCGATGATCCTTAAGCTCGTTTTTTTCCGGATCTGCCATGTTCACACCCCCTGTTTTGTTTGCGTTCCTCTCTAATTTTCCCGCCGTAAGCCATCCAAATTCATAACCCGGGGACATAACCTGAGGGCAACGAATCCATACTAACGAAAAAGGAGGGTCCCGCCCATGCATACGATCTGGAAAGGTGCCATCAGCTTCGGCCTGGTGCATGTTCCTGTCAAAATGTTCGCAGCCACCGAAGAAAAAGACATTCATATGAAATATATCCACCGGGAATGCGCCACACCGCTCCGTTATGTACGCAAATGTCCCACCTGCGACAAAGAAGTGGAGTGGGAGGAAATATCGCGCGGATACGAGTACGAACCGGGCAAATTGGTTTTGTTCGAGAAAGACGATTTGGATCAATTGGCCGGGGAAGCGAACAAAGAAATCCGCATTCTGGATTTCGTCGATTTAAAGGAGATCGATCCGATTTATTTCAAAAAAACCTATTACTTGTCCCCGGGGGAAACGGGCGCCAACGCTTACAGTCTCCTGTTGGAATCCATGCGCCAGACAGGCAAAATCGGCATTGCCAACGTCTCCATTCGCTCTAAAGGAAGCCTTGCGGCCATCCGTGTCATCGAAAACTGCATTGCAATGGAAACCATTTTTTATCCGGATGAAATTCGCGCCGTCGATCAGGTGCCAAATCTTCCGGAAAAAGCCGAGGTGAACGAAAAGGAGCTCACGATGGCCAAAATGCTGATCGACCATCTGACAAGACCTTTTGAACCGGAAAAGTATAAAGATGAATATCGCGAGTCCCTTCTGAACGCTATTGAACAAAAAATCGCCGGCAAAGAAGTTCAGGTGGCGCCTGAACAAAAGAAAACGAACGTGATCGATCTGATGGCCGCGTTGCAAGCAAGTCTTGAAGCGGTCGGTTCCGAACCCGCAAAAGCGGACAAACCGGCTGGCAAGGCAAAAAGCAAAACTGCGCGCAAAGCCAAAGAAACCGTATCTTGACTAAAGGTAAGGGGTGTTCCGCTTGGCCGTTGAAACGAATACCGTCGTCACCGTTGAAGGCAACAACATTCCGGTTACGAATCCGGAAAAACTGTTGTGGCCGGAAATGAACATTACCAAGTTGCTTTATTTGGAAAAGCTGGCCGGACTTTCCCCCTACTTGCTGACATATTGCCGGAACCGTTATTTGACGACGATCCGTTACCCGCACGGTATTCACGGCCATTCTTTCTACCAAAAAAATTGTCCGGAACCCATACCTCCTTTTGTACATACAAAGCTTTGGAACGGCGTCAATTACATCAACCTGGACAATCTGTCCACCTTGATCTGGCTGGGCAATCTCGCCTGTCTGGAATTTCATCCCTCCTTCCACTATATCGGCGACGAACTGCCGGTGGAATGGCTGATCGATATTGATCCCAGCGTGGACAACGAACCGCGCATCATGCAGGCCGCTCTCCTGGTAGGCGAATTGCTCGATTCGATGCGGATCCGGTCCATCCCGAAAACATCAGGCGCCACCGGCATCCAAATCTACGTACCCATACGGCGCGGGTATACGTTTCAGCAACTGCGCAAAATAGGCCATTTTATCGGTTCCTATCTGTCAGAAAAACATCCGCGCCTGTTTACCATCGAACGGTTGAAGAAAAAACGCGGCACGCTCATTTATTTCGACTATTTGCAGCATTGGAGCGGCAAAACGTTATCCGCCCCATATACGCCGCGGGCCCGTCCATCCGCTACGGTATCGACACCGCTCACCTGGGAGGAAGTGGAACTGCATCCCGATCCACGTGACTTCACCTTGCTCAATATCGAACGGCGGCTGAAGGAAAAAGGGGACTTAATCCGTCAAGTCCCCCCGCAAAATTTGGATAACGTATTGTCGGTATTGTCCTGAACACAAGGAATCCGTCACCGCAACCCCGTAACGCCGTCTATGGAAACCGTCCGTCATGAGTCGGCAATTTCATCATAAAATGCAGGCTTGCTGCACAAAATAAACGGGATTTCCATGATCGAACAACAATGGTCGGATGATTTGATAAGCGAATGATTTTTGAGAACGTGAATAATTTGAGAAGTGAACAATTAGGAAGCGAATAATTTGAGAAGCGCAGGTGCCAGGTGACTATCCAAATGAAAGTGAGGTGTCCGAGTGATGAAGCGCAGAAACAGGGACAAAACGAATCATTTAAAATCTGCCCTGGATCAATTGCATTACCGGTTCATCGACGAATTAAAGACTGTTCCGGTGGCATCTTCTCTCGATGAAAACGAACAATTTTTAAAAGAATTGTTTAAAGATTGTTCGGATATCGTCGTCAGGCCGTTTCAAATGGAAAAAGGCAGAAAAGCGCTGGTCGTTTTTGTCGACGGCATGATCGACACGCCCGCTGTGGAGGACACCATGCGCACCGTGATGGTTCTCGAGGAAGCCGAAGACTCGCTCGACCACATTTTGCAACGAACCATGCCGGTCGCCCAGATCAACAAGGCTGACAATTATGGCGATTTTCTAACGTACGTGCTGAGCGGAGATACCGGCTTTATCATTGAAAACGAGACCCGCGGCATTTCGCTCGGAATACGGGGCGGGGAGCAGCGGTCCGTATCGGAACCGGATACGGAATCGGTGGTGAGAGGCCCCAGGGAAGGATTTGTTGAAAATATACGCACGAACACTTCGCTGCTTCGCCGCAAAATTAAAACGCCGCATTTGAAAATGAAGCCTTTCATTATCGGCCGGGAAAGCAACACCAACATCGTTGTCAGTTATTTGGAAGATATCGCCGATCCGGCCCTGGTCGAAGAAGTCGTGAAAAGAATCCAAAAAATCGAGATCGATGCCGTACTCGAGTCCGGCTATATTGAAGAATTCATCCAGGACAGCTACTTGTCGCCGTTTCCGCAAGTGCAGTATACCGAACGGCCGGATACGGTCGCTTTCGCCCTCCTTCAGGGGCGTATCGCGATTTTTGTCGACGGTACCCCCATGGTGTTGGTCGTTCCGTTTGTTTTCTGGGAAATGCTGCATGCAAACGAAGACTATTACGAAAGATTTCATATTTCCACGTTAATTCGCTGGTTGAGGCATACGTTCTTTTTATTGTCCTTGCTCACTCCGGCGCTTTATATCGCCGTAACCACCTATCACCAGGACCTGCTGCCGACCACTTTGCTGTTGAGTATGGCTGCCGCCCGCGAATCGATTCCGTTTCCCGCGATTGTTGAAGCGCTCATTATGGAAATTACGTTCGAAGCGTTGCGCGAAGCCGGTATCCGTTTGCCGAAAGCGGTAGGGTCGGCTGTCAGCATCCTGGGGGCGCTTGTCGTAGGACAAGCGGCGGTTGAGGCGGGGATCGTGTCGGCGCCGGTCGTGATCGTGGTTTCCATCACCGGCATCGCCTCGTTCACGATCCCGCGTTTTAACGGAGCGATCGCTATTCGCATGCTGCGCTTTCCTTTGATGATTGCCGCTTCGATTTTCGGCATTTTTGGAATTTTGGTCTGTATTTTGATCATCGTCGGTCACTTGGCCAATCTTCGTTCTTTCGGCATACCTTACTTGTCTCCGATCGGCCCGCTGTCCATCCGCGATTTGCGGAACACGCTGGTGCGTGCCCCATGGCCTGTCCTAAATATGCGGCCTTCTTACTTCAGCGTGCAGGATGAAGAGCGAATCGGCAAAGAGATTCAGGCCGAAATCATTTCGCAGGAAGGGCAAAAAGGCACACAGATTCACCATGAACAACCGAGCAAAGGGGAGTAAGCCCATGAATTTCAGGATACCCATCAACATCGTCTTGCTGCTGCTCGGTCTGACTGTAGTGTTAACGGGCTGCTGGGACCGGAGAGAAATCAATGACGTATCCTTCGTCCTGGGAACCGGCTTGGATAAAGACAAAGACGGCCAGTTAAGGTATTCCGTGATCGTTCCGCTGCCGGGCCAAATGGGCGGCGCCACCGGCGGCGGGGGCGGCACTTCCGGGACGAAAAGTTTCTATATTGAATCCGATACCGGAGCAACCCTTCGCGAAGCCTGGGCGAAAATCCAGAAAAGAATGCCGCGCCAGATGTATTTTTCTCACAGACGCGTCATCATTATCGGCGAAGATTACGCAAAAGACGGCTTAACCGAAGTGTTCGATTTACTGTTTCGGCAACCGGAAAGCCGGATGAGCGTCTTTATGATCGTTGCCGAAGGTTCCGCTCTTGACCTGATGAAGGCGGAACCGAAGTTGGAACGGTTTTCTGTTGAAGCGATCCGGGAATTGGCCGTGGAACCGAGAGCGTTACCCGTTTCATTGAAAAATGTAAGTCTGTGGTTGGCCAATGAAGGCGCAGATCCGCTCATGTTGTATATGGGGACGAAACGAACGGTAGGGGGCAGCAAGGAAGTGGAAGTGAAAGGTTATGCCCAATTTCGCGGGGACAAGATGGTCGGTGTCTTTGAGGGGGACAACATAGCGGCTGTCAACTGGCTGAGAAACCGGTTTGCTCCTTATAACCTTACAGTGAGGCTGGATGAGGGTAGGCTAATCAATATCGAGGTGTTTTCGGGAAAAACGGATATCAGGAGCAGCATTCGGAATGATGGGATTTTGTTTGACGTGAATGTGGCGGCTAATATCCGGATCTTCGAAAGTACCGCTGCACTCAGTTCATACAAAGCGACCACTTTAAAAAGAATCGAAGAAAAAATTTCTGAACATATCCGGAAATCACTGCAAACCACAGTCAGCCAGATTCAAACCGTAGGAGCGGATTCCGCAGGCTTCGGCATGCTGGTATACCGGGAACATCCGCAGGAATGGAAAAACAAATTCCGCGACGATTGGCAGGAACACCTGCGCAGGGCAACATTCCGCTTCAAGGTGAATTCGGAAATTAGCGAAACCGGGCTGATTTTTGAAAACATGAGCGAAAGGACGATCAACAAATGACTCTTTTTTTCACCTTGATATGGATATACATCGTATGCAGCGTGATCACCGACCGGGGCAAATTAAAGAAGGTTCAAACATCCGCACGAACCGCTTACTTCTTGCTTTATGCCTTGTCCATCGTTTACATCGTTGCCTTTATCCTGGGGGTGGATATTTCCATTCCGTTATATCGGTTTCTCATTATCAGCCCCGTCGTTTGGGTGAACCGTTTCATTGACACTTCAATGTTTGGATAACAGGGGGACAAAACGCAATGAAATCAACGGAAATCATCAATCACCGCCAATTTGCCTGGATGGTCGGATCCCTCATTGCCGCAGCCGGAATTATCAGCCTGCATACCGCATTGATCCGGATCAACCGTATGGATGCCTATTTCTCTTATATCCTTTCCATCCTGTACGCTTTTTGCATCGGATTTTTCTTTTACTATTTGGCGAACCGTTTTCCGGGCAAAAATTTGTTCGAAATCGCCTTTTCTTTGGCAGGGAAATGGGCAGGCGGTTTCATTAACATGTTATTCCTCGTTCATATGTGGCTCCTGCTCATCCGCGACGTGCGCAGCTACTCGAAATATGTCAAAATCATCATGCTGCCGAATACTCCCGAAGGCATTTTGCTGCTCGTGCTTGTTTGCCTGCTGATCTTTTTCGGCAGATTCAACATTGAAGTGGCTGTGCGCACGAACGATATATTTTTTCCCATCTTTTTGATTTTCGTGCTTTTGCTACCCCTGACTCTGGCGAATGAGATTTCACCGGAGTTTTTGCAGCCCATGTTAGTCAACTCATGGCGGAATCTTTTGACAGGAAATTTGTTGTCCGTCGGCTGGTACGGAGAATTGTTCGTTCTTGGCGCCTTTCTCCACGCGTTGCCAAACAGTCGCCAAATCAGGGCCGCCGTACGGCACGGGACGATGATCGGAACGATCGTGCTTACGGTCTTTATTTTGCTGGAGCTTGTCGTACTCGGATGGGATATTCCGGCCAATACGTTTATTCCCAGCTACATTCTTGTGCAGCAAATCCATATTACGGATTTTTTGGACCGGTTGGATCTGGTTCTGTTAAGTATCTGGTTTTTTATTGAAGTCGTCAAAATCATATTTATTTATTTGGCTTTCCTCATTTGTATCGGTTGTTTCTTCGGTGAAAGATACACTCATTTGTTTAACAAACCGGCCGGGCTTGTCATTTTGATGACTTCCCTGATCTTTTTCCGGAATCCTGCCGAATTGTCCAACTTCGGCAATTTTAGTTCCATTTTCATTGTGGCCGCCTATCAGCCTTTCGTTTTCATCCTGTTGCTGATTCTCGCCGCCCGCAAACGGAAACATTCCCATGCCCGTTACGTCAGGCCTTCCAACAACCGTCCCGGGGGTCCCCGGCAGGCGGAGCAAAATGGTCAGGGCGGCAACGGACACGCTTTGTCCCGTTTCGGGAGTCGCCCGTCGTGGTTGCTAAACTTTTCACTAAGGTACAAACTGGAAAAATGGATGCGGATCAGCAACCTCCTGCTGCTGGCCGCGCTGATTTTTATCGCGATCGGCTGGATTTTCAGTCACAGGGTGCCTCTCGTCAGTTCCTTCAGCGGGCTCGCATACGGTCTTTGTCTTGCGCTTTGCCTGTTTTCCACGCTGATGGAACTTTTGCGCGCAAGCAGACAATAGCCGATCATTCCGAATTTTCATCCGGTGAAAGGAAAATCGTCCGGAGGTGTGGAATAATTTTAAATAGACGACGAGAGGAGGGAGAACAGATTGAAGTTTGCCCGTATTCAGCAATTGGCGGAAAGGATTAAATCGAACATCCGTCAAGTGATCGTAGGCAAAGATGATGTGATAGACCTGTTGCTGGTCGCGCTTATTTCTTCCGGCCATGTGCTTCTGGAAGATGTTCCCGGCACAGGAAAGACGTTGATGGCCAAGGCGATGGCCAAATCATTAAACGGCTCGTTTCGCCGCATTCAGTTTACCCCCGACCTGCTTCCCAGCGATTTAAGCGGGATTAATTATTTTAATCAGAAAGAAAGCGAATTTCAGTTTCGGCCGGGCCCGCTGTTCGCCAACATTTTGCTGGCTGATGAAATCAACCGTGCCACCCCCCGCACCCAATCCAGTTTGTTGGAATGTATGGAAGAACGGCAAGTGACGATCGATGGCGTAACATACCCGTTGAAACGTCCGTTTCTCGTCCTGGCCACACAAAATCCGGTAGAAAATCAGGGCACCTTTCCTTTGCCGGAAGCGCAACTGGACCGGTTCCTGCTTCAAGTGTCGATGGGGTACCCTTCAACGGAAGAAGGAATCGAAATTTTGCGACGGTTCAAATCCGGCAACCCGCTCGACCATATAGGCAGTGTGGCCGATATCGATGACATTATCGAAGCCCAGGACCGATACTCCGAAGTCGCCGTCAGCCAGGATTTGTTGCGCTACATCATTGCATTGGTGGAAAAAACGCGCACCCATTCGGAAGTAAGCCTGGGAGTCAGCCCGCGCGGCAGCCAGGCGTTGTTGAAAGCGGTTCAAGTTTATGCGATCTTGCAGGGAAGAGATTACGTGATACCGGATGACGTGAAAGCGCTGGCGAAACCGGTTCTGGCACACCGGATGATTTTAAAGAGCACTTTGCGTGCCAGGGAAAAATACGCGGAAGTCATTATCGACCAACTTTTGCGGGAAGTGCCCGTACCCGCGGAAGACAAACTTAACGCGGAACAGGAAGCGGCGTCCGCACAGCATTCCTCCCTTGCCTGAACCGGAAGCCGCCGATAGCCCGCCAAAGGAAGTGGCTAACATGGGTATACAATGGTTGATCATCGTATCCATCCTGATCGTTGTTCTCCAAGGATGGATGTACCGGAAGTGGGGACTCCGAAATGTAAGTTACACCCGCTATTTCAGTACTCCTGCCGTTTATGCCGGTCAATCGGTGGACATGATTGAAATAATCGCCAACAGAAAATTGCTACTCCTTCCCTGGATTCGTCTGGAGTCGATGATCTCGGCCGATCTCCGTTTTAACAAACAGAGCAACCTGGACATTAGCGAAGGCCAATATTACCAGAACCATAAAAGCTTGTTCAGTTTGGGGCCCTACACGCAAATTACGCGGCGGCACGAAATCGTATGCATGAAGCGCGGTTATTATACGCTGCAATCGGTGACGATAACTTGCGGCGATGTGTTCGGATTCATGTCCCGATCGTCCCAGCTGAATCTCAACGCTTCCCTGCTGGTCTATCCCAAGCTGATCCCGACGGAAGAAATTCCGCTTCCTTCGCACAGTTGGCAAGGGGATTTGACCGTCCGCCGCTGGATCGTCAGCGATCCCTTCTTGTCTTCCGGAGTGCGGGAGTACCGCTACGGCGATCCCATGAACCGCATTAACTGGAAGGCGACGGCACGCACGGGCCGTCTTCAGGTGCACAACGAAGACTTCACGGCGAATCAGCGGTTGATGATTTATGTCAATTTCGATTTGCACGAACAAATGTGGGATGCCGTCACCGAACCGGAAGCGGTCGAACGGGCCTTGTCTTATGCCGCTTCCATTGCCCAGCATTCGATTTTGCAGGGCAGGCAAACCGGTTTTGGCTGCAACGGATATTTTACCGGCGGAGAGAAAAAACCGGTCCGCATTGAGCCGCAAACCGGGAGCGAGCATCTGACGGAACTGCTTTCGTCAATGGCCCGGCTTGCCATCGCACGCAGCATTCCGTTCTATGCCATGCTGGATCAAGACCTGGCGGACAAAACAAGCCAAACGGACTTTTTGATCATCACCGCTTTCGTGAACGACAAGCTGCAAACGCGGATGGACCGGTTGCGGGCGCTTGGCAATTCGGTCGGCATTTTGCCTTTGGAAACCGGCGTGAAGGAACAATCGAACGAACAATCGGATGGCACACCGCCGGAACCACACCGCACGGAAAGGCGGGAAGCTTATGCTTGACCGGTTAACCGGCGTGCTGCGCCGTTGGATGGTTGGAATATTGGAGCTGTTGCTGTTTTTTCCGGTTGTACTCGCCGCAGCGGTCCTCATCGGCCCTCCCTCGCCGCTTTGGTTATGGCTTGCGGCATTGCCCGTTATGTATTTGGCTGCCATCGTGCTTTATCATATATTGAAAGTGCGGATCTATCTTTACCATGTATTGGCTGCCGTGCCGGCAGGGGGGCTATGGGCATATTTCGCATTTGGCTGGAATTTGTCCGGGATTTTCCTGTTTCCGTTATGCATAGCCGCATGGTTCCGGGGAGTATACTGCGCCCGGATCGGGTGGAACCGCCCGTATCCGGAACAACATTACTGGATCGGTTTGACGCTTTATTTTCTAGGTTATTTCTTCTTCCGGTTCAATCTCCTGCTGCAACCGTATCTCGCGCTGTTTACCTGGGCAGGGATTGTCACCATCGTTTCCTGTTTCTATGTCATCAACCACCGGCACCTGCAAAATATTTCGTTATCCAGACAGCAAAAGCCATCCCTGACGAGCGCCATGGTCAGACATAACCGTATTTATATTACAGCAGTCGCCGCCCTCGTGTTCCTGGTGGCCGGATTCAAACAAGTCGAAGCCTTTTTCCATTGGCTGTGGCGGCAATTTGTCCGGGGAATCCAGTTCCTGGTATCATTATTGCCAAGTCCCGGCCGTGAGGAACCTGGGCCGGAACCGCAACGGGAAATGCAACCGCCGGCCGGTTTGGAGCAGGGTGAACCTTCTCCGTTTTGGAAAATAATGGAGCTTATTTTCACATACGTCACCCTTGGGGTCATTGTCATCATCATTGTGGCACTGTCAGCTTTCGCCATATACAAAATCTCCAAATCGGCGGCCAAAGCCATACGCCGTTTGTTGCAATGGCTGAGCGAACGCAAACAAGATCCTGTTTACAGTGAAGGATACCGCGATGAAAAAGAAAGTTTAATGACGCTCGGCCATTGGGGAGCGGACTACAGAGACCGGTTCAGGCAATGGCTCATCGGGTTGTTTGCCAGAGAGCCGCGTTGGGAGGAGCTGGACGGGAACCGCGAAAAAATCCGTTATTTATACCGCCACTGGCTCTTGCACAGTATCCGCAAAGGATACCGGTTCAAGCCGTGGTACACGCCCGGAGAAACGGAGAGCGATATCCGCCAATGGGGCAAAAACGGCGATTTTCCGTCCAGTGAACTCGTGTCTCTTTATCAGCAAACCAGATACGGCAACCATGAGCCGGACGATTCGGCGGTGGATGAGCTGTATCGGAAACTGCAAAACTTGCGCAAATAAGTCTCCGGATGTGACTGCCGATGAACCGTTGATGGTGCAAAAATATACGGCTTTACGTGTAATGTTGCCTTCCTCACGGGCAGGCAAACAGATTTTGGCCGTTGATCGTGCTTCCCGGCTGCAATTGCCCGCATATGGCGGCTGCGTTGCTTGTCGCATCTTTATTTAAAAAAATCCTTTTTCTGGAAATGAAAAAAGCCTTCTTCCACCAAAGAAGAAGGCCGGTTGCACTACTAGCTCCAAATTGTCCAAAGGCCCATCTACAGACAACTTTTCATACACCACTAATCTGCCGTTTCCCCGACGTGCTCCAAAGCCAACCGCAGCAGGCGGGACGCGTCCTCCGCATATTCTGGCCATCCGTAACGGTTGCGACATTCGTACGGGTCCGCCGCCAAATCGCCGAGCCAGATGTCGTGCGGCTCGGGGTCAAGGCACAAATGCAGCTTCAGGTTGCCGTCCCGCACCATGACCAGCCGTCCGTTGTGTCCAAGCAACAGCGGGTTCAGTACGAACTCGCTGAACACGGGGCGCGGTGCAGGATCGGTTCCGGCGCGAACGGCTTCGGCCAGCTCCTTGGCAGCCCTGAGCGTCGTTACGTCGTTCGGCCCGCGTGCGGCCGGCTTTTGCGGCGACTCTTCACCGGTTTCGGGAAGCCCCACCAGGGCGGCCAACAACGGCAGCAGCAGGCGCGTTTCCACCGGCGTGGAGATCGAACGCCCTGCGCCGGCTACCCCGGGACCGGCCAACAAAAACGGCACGCGAATCACCTGTTCGTAGAATGTCTGCTTTTGCACCAAGCCGCAGTCCCCGATGTGCGTCCCGTGGTCAGAGACGAAAGCGATAATCGTATCGTCCAGCAGCCCGAGTTCCTCTATCCCTCGCAACAGCCGTCCGATCTGGCTATCGATAAACGCGACATAACCGTAGTAATAGTTGCGTGCGGCGCGAATCTGCTTCGGCGACAGCCGGTCGGCCCCCGCGTATTCCCGCATGAGAAGCTCCGTCCATTGCGGCCTCTCCACGTCGTCCCCCTCCGGCCGGAAGGGATAATGCGCCAAAGACGAGTCCATCAAAGTGTCGTAAGGAGCCGGGGGCACGACCGGGGTATGCGGACCGTTGAACGATACCTTCAGAAAAAAAGGGCGATCTTTCGCATCGTATCTCCCCTCCTTCAGCCATGCCAACGCCTCGTCGACGATGCACCATTCCTGAGTTTGTTCGCAAGAGGCCGGAAAGCGGCCTCCGAGAATCCACGCCGTCGGCCCCGGGTAACGGATCGCTCCGTGCGCCGACTCATCGAATCCCTCCGCATAACGCGTATAATGAACGTAATCACTCAGCACCATTTCCCGCTCCGTTTGAAATACCTGCCTGCCGGCGCGAAAGTGATGCATTTTGCCAAATCCGGCGCTGCGGTATCCCGCCTGATGAAACTGTGCCAGCAGATCGTCATAGGCTACGGGCGGCGTCCGATGATTCCAGATACCGGTCTGGTGAGGGTATTTGCCCGAAAGCAATGAAGAACGCGCAGGCCCGCACATCGGCGACGGCGTAACCGCGGTATCAAAGCGCACCCCTGCGGCAGCCAGTGCGTCCAAATGCGGCGTTCGCGCCCATGGGCTTCCATAGCAGCCGAGCGAGTCGGTGCGTTGCTCGTCGGTCATCAGCCACAAAATGTTTGGATAGCGCATGCTCTTCCCCCTTCCATCTCACTTCCATCTCAGCCTTCGTAAGTCCGTACAACTCCGCTGTCGTCTCGTCCATGATTGGCGCTTCCATTTCTACGGCATAGGCGCGCGCCGGCCAACGGCGAGTGGTATCGGCGTCGACAATCACCTGACCGTTCTTCAGGTGTTCGCCAGGTCCGCCGTCACTCCTTGACACTTCCAAGTACGATCCCTTTCATGAAATACCGCTGCAGGAACGGATACACCATCAAAATCGGCAGGGCGCCGAGGAAGATTTGCGCCGCCCTGGCGGTACGATCGCTCACCGCTTCCAGCAGTTCCAAATTCGTTGAGTTCGCAATGATGGTATCAACGCCGACGACGATCGTATACAGATAGCTTTGCAACGGGTAATTTTCCGGAGAATTCATGAAGATCAGGCCATCAAACCAGGCGTTCCATTGATAAACCGTGGCAAAAAGCGTCAGAGTGGCCAGCGCCGGAGTGGATAACGGAACGAACACCCGCCACAGCACGGTCCAGTGCCCGCCCCCGTCGATGAATGCCGCCTCTTCCAAATCCTTGGGCAACCCGCGGAAAAAATTGAGCAGCACGAGCACGTTGAAGATCGGCACACCGTGATGCAGCACGAGCGCCCACACCGTATCAAGCAACCCGAGCGCGCGAATCGTCATGTACAATGGAATGAGCCCTCCGGAAAACAGCATCGTAAACACGAACAGCCAGGCGTAGACCGTGCGGAAATGGAACGATTTCACTTCTTTCGAAAGGGGATACGCCACCAAAATCGTCAGCAACATATTGACCGGAATGCCGATGATTACCCTTTTCAAGGTCATCAGCAGCGCTTTGACGAACTCCGGTTTTTGCAAGATGAACTCATAGGACTTGGTAGTGAAATCGACCGGCCAGAGCGTGACCGCACCCGCTGCCACCGCCGCATTGGAACTGAGTGACATGGAAAAAACGTAAATAAGCGGCAGCACGCAAAGTAAACCAAGCAAAATCATGAACGAATAGTTGAATATGACGAAAAGTTTCCGCGACAGCGACTGCGTTTCAACCAAAACCTTCAACCCTCTCTTCAGAAAATACGATAATTTGCGAATCGGTAAGCCAAAATATACGAGATGGAAATGAGGACAAAAGACACGACTGACTTGAACAAGCCCACTGCTGTCGCTACGCCGTATTGCGCGTCGATCAGACCGATCCGGTATACAAAGGTATCGATGATGTCCCCCGATTCATACACGACCGGGCTGTACAAGTTCAACACCTGCTCAAAGCCGGCATTGAGCACGTTGCCGATGCTGAGGGTGGCCAGCAGCACGATGATCGGCCTCATTCCCGGCAGAGTGATATGCCACGTCTGACGCAGCCGACCGGCGCCATCCATGACGGCTGCTTCGTAAAGAGACGGATTGATCGAAGTGATCGCTGCCAGATACACGATCGTGCTGAAACCGAATTCCTTCCATTCGTTGGAGATGACGAGGGTATAGGGAAACCAGGCGTTACTCCCCAGAAAAAACTGCGGTTCTCCGCCGAGCTTGACGATCAGTTTATTGACTATGCCTTCGCTTGGGGACAAAATATCGATCATAATGCCGCCCAGGATGACCCATGATAAAAAGTGCGGCAAATAAATCAATGTCTGTACGCTTCGTTTAATGAATTCCTTGCGCATTTCGTTCAGCAACAAGGCGACCGTGATCGGTACGATCAATCCGACGAGGATTTTCATGCCGGCGATGAACACTGTGTTCCAGACGACCTGATAAAAGTCGGGAAGCTGAAAAACGTAACGAAAATTGTCCCAGCCGATCCATTGCGAACCAAATATGCCTTTAGCCGGAACGAATTTCTGAAACGCGATAACGACGCCGAACATCGGCAAATAACTGAACACGGCGATGACAGCGAGCCCGGGCAAAATCATAAGATGAAGCGGAAGCTCTGAAACCGTCGACTTTTTACGGGCATTTGGCTTGACCAACCGGTTTCTCCCTCCTTCCAAAGTTATTCAGTGGAAGGGGAAAGAGACGGCCGTACCTTGCCGAAAAACTCTTTCCCCCGGAATTCATCCCTTTTTGTATTCCGCGTACAAAGCGTTGACTTCTTCTGTCATCGTGTACCGCCAAGTCTTTTCTATTCTACGAGTAACTGTCGTATTCGCTGACCGGTGCGGCGTTTATGATCGTTTTGGTGACGGGCAAGCACAGCTTACCGGACAACCTTCCAGCCTCTAGGAAAGCAACACGTATAACTTTCCGTCCTCTTCCACCACCTCAACTCCTTTCAGCTTGATTTTTGAATCGGTCAAGTGCTTGCCGTCTTTCAGATTGAATTCCCAGCCGTGCCAGGGACATCTCAAAATTTGCCGTTCCAGACCGTATTGATACTCATATACGGGAGTAGGTAAATGCGTACCTGTTACCGTGCCCATGCATACTGGGGCTCCTGCGTGCGGACAAACATTGCGCCAGGCATAGAAAGCGCCGTCGACAAAAAACAGTCCGATTTCCATATTTTTCACCGTGACGATGACCTTTCCGGCCTCCCGGACTTCCTGCGCGTCAGCGACATAATAACGGGTTAACGTTCGGCTCATGATTTCACAACCTCCCTTTCGGCCGGATGAGGCAAGCCGTACACTTCAAGCGCGGTTTCCCCCATTATCCGCCTTTTCAGCTCTTTCGGCATCGGCGGCAGCGCCTTCATCGGATTGTCGAAATCCCAATGCGGATAGTCGGAAGCGAACATGATGCACTTTTCCGCATGGATCATCTCGAAGATTTGCAATAGATGTTTGTGGTTGGCCGGTTCCTCAATCGGTTGGGTTGTCAGATAGACATGTTCGGCAATGTATTCTGAAGGGGCTTTCTTCAGCCACGGCACGGACGAACGCAGCGCCTTATAATTTTTGTCCATCCGCCACATCAGCATCGGAAGCCAGGAGATTCCTCCTTCTATGGCAATGAATTTCAGTCCGGGATACTTCTCAAACACACCCTCGCACACCAGGCTGTTCAAATGTCCGATATAACTGATCGGCAGTGCGTTGTGCCACTCGAAGTAGCGCGTCGGATAGCCGGCGTTCGTCGGCGCCGGGGCAATACCCCGACCTTCTCCCCCGGGATGGATGGCCACCGGCAGGCCGTGGCGTTCTGCAGCCTCATAGATCGGATGATAGAAGCGTTGTCCGTACAGCATACGGGAAGCGCTGCTCATGATAATCTGCACCATCCCCGGATGCGAGGCCATGCGTTCGATTTCCCGGGCTGCAGCCGGCGGATCATTGCTGTTAATCAGAATCGATCCTTTGAAGACGGGAGAATGACTCAGCCAGTGTTCCACCATCCAGTCGTTCCAGGCCGACGCCACCGCATTGGCATAATCCGGGTTCGGATATAGGGAGATCTCGATGCCGGAGGCAAGAATGGCATAATCGATTCCGTACGGTTCGATCAAATGCTTTAGCATGAAATCGGGATCGCTACCCGGATCGCCGCCGGTATCCGGCACCGCGTCCTTGCGAGCGCCTCCAACCACCGAATAGTACTGGCGGTAAATACCGAGGCCCATTTCCATCCATTCATCATGCCACGCCCTGGGCAGATAGGGCAGCAAATCTTCTTTGGATTTCAAGTTGTTATGCACATCGGTATCCACGATCACCATACCATTTTTCATGGCAAGATCCTCCTCGTATTGTATGTTCAAAGAAGGTGATGCGGCGAAGCATGAATCGCCTCTTTTCGAAGGTATTCAGCTGATGGGGAAAGAGATGGCCGTACTGTGCCGAAAGACCCCTTCCCCGCCAAACTCATCCCTTCTTATTTTTCGCATACCAAGCGTTGACTTCTTCGGTAATCTTGTCGCCGCCAAGTTTTTTCCATTCTTCGATGAACTTGTCGTATTCGCTGACCGGTGCGGCGTTCATGATAATTTTGGTGATGACCTCCAACTGCATTTTATCGAGCGTCGCTTGCTTCTCCACCATCGTCGGTGTCGGTGCGCCCATGAACTCGCTGAAGATATAATTTTTGTCTTTGTAATACTGGGCGATGACACTGTACGATCCTTCGGGTCCGAATGTACGGTCGGAGAACCACATACTATCGTCTCCGGCGCGGTACTTCAGGTTTCGCTCCAGATGCAGCGAGGCCGGAAATCCGAGCGTGCTCGGGTCGGTGCCTTTGTTAAGCGCATCGACAACCTGATAATGGGCGTTCAGGTTGTGCGTGACCGCCTCCAGTGCCACCGGAGCGTACTTTGCCGGGAAAATGCCTGTGTTAGTGTCGATCGCGAACGGGTTATCGGAACCCTTTTCGTACGGCGTATCGAGAAACTTCTTTAGGTAAACGTTCAGTAATTTGAAGGCCGCTTCCGGATACTTGAAGCCTTTTCGCACCACATAGTAGGAGTCGGCCGGATCAGGCGCTTGCGGGCGAGCCGGTTTGCTGTCCGCGGAGACGATCGGGTATGCCTGCCACTGCGCATTCTTGTCGTTTTTGCGTATGTCTTTCAAGTTGCCGGTTGCTACTGCAACGCGGCCGTAGGCCAGGCCGATTTTGTTCGCGTACGTATCTTCCTCGACTTTCTTCCAAGCCTTGACCGCAAACTCCCGGTCGAGCAGGCCCGCTTTGAACATATCTTGCAGTTTCTGCAGTGCGACCTTCATCTCGGGCAGCGTCGATCCGTATACGAGCTTGCCGTCTTCACCCTTCACCCAAATATTCGGATAAGCGTGATAGCCGTTGAAAAATCCGAGTAGCGAACCGTATGAACCATCGTAGATGTCCTTGTTGATGGCGAGGCCGAACGTGTCGTCCTTGCCGTTGCCGTCCGGATCCTGTCTGGCGAACGCTTCGGCGATTTTGATCACGTCGTCCATCGTCTTCGGTTCGGGCAGGTTCAGCTTATTTAGCCAGTCGGTACGCACCCAGATCATTTCCGCCGAACTAACGCCGCCGTTGGAGTTCGTCTTCGGAATGCCCATTAGCTTGCCGTCGATCGTGGCCGATGCGAGCGCCGCCCCTCCATCCTCGTTCATCGTCTTCTTGGCGAAGTCGTAGGCGTAATCGTTGTACGCCTGCGTGAGGTCCTGGATCATATCGGCGTCAATAAGCCGCTGCATCTCCACTTTGTTGACTTCCATAATGTCCGGCAAGTCGCCCGAGGCGATCGCCACGTTCAGTTTCTGCCTATACTGCGACGAATCGACGACCCACAGGTTTTTCACCTTGATGCCGAGCTCGTTTTCGAATATCGGCGTCCAGATGTTCTTGTCCAACGATTCGCCTTCGGCGAATTTGTAGCTGGCGTCGATTTGCCGGACCGTCGTCACCTCGATCGGCGGCGAATATTTGCCGAACGGGTCCTTCGCCGTGTTGTCGGCAGACACGGCGTCCGTCTTCGTTTGCGACTGCCCTGCAGCGCTGTCGTTCGCGCCCCCGCTTGCCCCTTTGTCCGCGCTCCCCGATTGCCCGGAACAGGCTGTCGCCAACACGATTATCGAGATCAGCAGATATTTGCTCCACCACAGACGTTTCATCGGATCCCCTCCATGAAAGCGTTACATCTTTTACAGTTTCATTATACGTCCGCCACGATCGGATCCGAAATGTGACGTTTTTTACATCGTTATCCGTTTTTTACGTCTTGATCTGCAGTTCCCGGTATTCCTGGGGCGTCAGCCCGGTCACTTTCTTGAATAATCGGGTGAAATAGGCGGCCGATTCTAGCCCGACGGCGATGGCGATTTCGTTCACCTTCAGGTTCGGCTGACGGAGCAGTTCCATCGCCCGCATAATGCGCGTCTCGTTGATGAACTCCAGCAGCCCTTTGCCGGTACGCTGCTTGTAAAGGCGGGACAAGTAAGAGGGGTTTAGGTAAAAAGTTTCGGCGATGACGGTGAGCGACAGCTGGCGGTGCAGATTGTCCCGGACGTACTGCTGAATGCGCCCGATGATTTCCACCGTGCGCTGCTCCTGTTTCGTGCCGGCAAATTCGCACAGAATTTCGCCCGTCTCAGCAAGAAAACGAAGCGCCTCCTTAATGGACACGTGCTTGTCCAAACGGCTGATCCGCTCGGGCGGAATGCGGTCGGCCAGTTCCGCCATCAGGCCGCGCCGGTTCATATACGACATCAGACATGCCGATAGTTGCTGAAACACTTCCAGCGCCAGATAGGGCGCTTTGTTTCCGCTAACCGCTGCCGCCGCCTCGAGCAGTCTCCCCGCTTCTTCGATCAGTGCGCGCAGCTCACGGTTTTGCCGGTTATCGATATACGTCTCCACCAAGTCGAGTTTTTTCAGGTGGAGACGCAGGTCGTGTTCCGCCGTCGGCTGCCGCCCTTCTTCGCGGAGGGAGGGTTCCGGCTTACCGGCGAGCAACATTTCCTCGCCGTGCCCGAGCCGGAGGCTAAGCTTCAGATGCAGCGCTTCCACCGCTCGGCCGATCTCCTCCCAGCGGCGGGGCACCGGGTCGAACGCCAGCGAAACGATCAGCTTCAGCAATTCACGGCACGTCGCCTGGAACGATTCGGCTGTTCCCTGAATGAACCGGTACGTCCGTCCCCAAGTCTCATCTTCCTCGTCCTCCGCTCCGAGCGGCTGGACCAGCCACAAAAAACGGTCGCTTTCGAACGGAATGCAATGGAACACCGCCTTGACCGACATGTACTCTTCCGCGATATTTTGCAGCGAATACAGGTACAACGGTTTGTCGGAAGGAAAGATCGGCTCCGGCCAACGATCCACCCGGCCCAGTCCGACCAGCACCGGCCGCGCCGGATCGAGCTTCAGCCCGATCTCCACGAATTTGCTTACGCGTGTCTCTATCCGATCCGTCTCCCCGCGCAGCAAATCACGCACGTACTCGCGCAGCAGCGCCGGAAGCGCCTGATGCAGCTTATCCCGGACCGCTTTGCGGAAGCGCTCGTCTTCCCACTCCCGGCGGATCGAATCGATCGCCTTGCGAATCGCGCCGATAATTTGCTCGTCACCTTCCGTTTTCAGCACGTAATCCACACCGCCAGTGCGAATAGCCGTCTGAGCGTAAGCGAAATCGCGGTAACCGGTCAGAAAAATGATGCGGCATCGCGGCCAGCGCTGTCGAAACTGATCGGCCAGCTCCAACCCGCTTATGCCCGGCATGCGAATATCGGTCAGCAGAATGTCGATCTTCTCGCGCTCCGCGCAAGCGAGCGCCTCCGTCGTGGAATACGCTCGCAGCAGCTCGAGCTCCAGCTCCTTCTCGTCCTGGAGCAGTTCATACAGTCCGTCGACGGCGATCGGTTCGTCGTCCACTAGCAACAATCGAAACAAAGGAATCCCTCCTCTGATAGGCGGTTCGGCGGGGTCATCCGGAAACGAGAGGTATCTTCAGAGTGACGCAGAAGCCGCCGAGCTCGCTGCGCCCAACCTCCACACCCGCGTCCGTGCCGAATTTGATCTTCAACCGCCGGTTGATGTTGGAAATGGCCGTCATTTCCTCGAAGTCATCGTTTCCCTGCAACAGCCGGTTCCAACGCGACAGTTCGTCGTCCGACATGCCCGGTCCATTATCTTCAACCGACAGCAGCAGCCGCTCGTTCTCCCGATACACCTTGACGCGAAGCAGACCCTCGCTCATTTTGTGCTCTAAAGCATAATTGTACGCGTTTTCAATTAGAGGCAGCAAGATAAGACGGGGCACGGCCAACTCCGCATGCGCTTCCGGCAGTTCGTCCACCGTTGCCGCGATGCGGCTGCCGAACCGGAAATTTTGGATTTCGATATAAGAGCGGGCGTGGGCCATCTCCTGCCTCAGCGTCACTTCGTCACTGTCACTTCGCGTAATGAACTGGAAGTAGTCACCCAGATACTTAGTGAACGATTGCACGTTGGCCATATCGCCCATCTTGGTCATCCTGTGCAAAATATAAAAACTGTTGTACAGAAAATGAGGATTGATCTGCGATTGCAACTGCTTCAGTTCCGAGCGCTGAGCGCGGATTTTCTGTTCGTACACTTCCTGGAACAAGGTGCGCAGCCGCTGCACCATCAGATTGAACTGCTCGTACAAATAGCCGAATTCGTCGTGACTGCGTTGGTTCAGGCTGACATGCAGGTTGCCCATCTCCAGTTTTCTGAACATGCGTACCAATAGGGTCAGCGGACGGTGAATCAGACGGTAGATCCAGTACGAAAATAAAACCACCACAATTGCCGCCAGCAAAATTAACATATGGTAATATTGCCGAAAACTGGCGAGTGGTCCGAGCACTTGCTCTTCCGGCACGAACAGCGCCAGCGCGACGCCAAGTGAAGAAGACCGTTCGGCAACGGAAAAATACCGTTTGTCCCCTACGGTCACCGTCCCGGTTTCCTGCAACGCTCCAGAGCGGATCAGATCGGCGTAGGCCGTTTGGATCATCTCCCGCATATGCGGCTTTCCGTCTCCCCCCACCACCCAGTCGCGGTGTACAAGCGCCGCTGTGCCCTTGCTGCCGGAAGCGAACTGCTGCAGGAAACGCTCCAGCTCCTCGATCGATAGTTGCAGTCCAAGTATGAACATTGGGGTTCTTTTCAATGGGAGCGGCGGATTCGGGTACGATTCGCTCAAATACAACCGGCCTTGCCAATAGAGCAACGGCGATTCCGGAGCATAAGCGTGAAGGTGCAGCTGATTGAACTCTTCCGGCGGAATCGGCTCCGAATGCTCCTCGTTGGAAATGCGCCGCTCCAAAGCCGGAATGTACGCGCTTGCCTTGGCGATATAGATGCTGGAACGTTGGAGTACATTAAGCTGATACCAGATGCGCTTCATCGACTGCGACTTTTCGTAGTCGCTCATCGTATTGGCTGCCACCGCCAGTTTCATCAAATCGTCGTTGTTCACGTATTCGCGCTGGAAGCGGATCATCCGGTCTATTTCTTTTTCCAGTGTCGTCAAATAGAAATGTACCTGAGATTGTAGCGAGCTGAAAATTTGCTCGCGTACACTTTTTTCCCCCCACTCGTAAATGCGCAGGCTGAGATAATAGAGCGGCGCCGTCACGAGAAGAAAAGCAAACATCATTTTACAAAAAATAGAGGATAAAGACGTTTTCAGTTTCAAAAGGGCTCCCCCTTTCTCGGAAATGTGTCAACGATGTCCGGTCTGCAGAAAATACGGTGTCTGGCCGGAATCATTCTCAAACAAGAATAACACCAAATGAGAAGAGCGTACAATCCATGGTTTGTTCAAATAATGGGGTCCTAAAAAATGGGATTCTAAAAAATACAACCAATAGAGAGGAACTCATAGGACAGGATCACCGCATGATTAATTCCGGATATCATTCCCGCGAGTTTTTCAAGGACATGTGGACTACCATGGAAAGCGGACATGTATGACGGGGGGAAATACGGAACCGGGCCAAAGACGGATCATTTTCCGGTAAAGATGAGGTGGGATCGATCTCCCGCCATATCCAAGACCGGATTCAGGAGCCGATCGAATTGTCAGGAAAATATTACCATATTTCATGCAGTATGGGGATTGCCATGTTTCCCGAGGACGCCAAAAACGCGGACGAATTGTTAAAACGAACGGACAAGGCCCTTTATGCGGTAAAAATCTCGGCAGAAACGGATTCACCTTCTTTCATGCCGAAATGGAAGAGCGGTCTTTGGAACGCACTCTGATGCTCCCCTCAGGCATCAAGTTTCTGTTTCACCTGTCTGCCTTGGGGGAGCGTATGACTTCTAGGCCTTCGCCTTCTTGCCGATACATTATGGGGATAGTCTGCTTCCCTGTTCGAATCGGGGATTCCCGTTATGGACGCACAGCTGTGCCGTCAGGCAACCGGGTTAATGTCCACTCAGGCAGCTTATTTTCACACGGATATTTGGCTGCCTCCTCTTCGTTCACGTCAATTCCGAGACCAGGCCGACCGTTTAGGTAAGCATAACCGTTGCGAATCTCCGGGCAGCCCGGAAAAACTTCTTTCATCCGTTCGGAAAAACCGCTCCATTCCTGAATGCCGAAATTAATGCTGCTCAAATCCAAGTGCAGGTTTGCTGCGTGGCCTACCGGGGAAACATCGCCCGGTCCATGCCAGGCGGTACGCACACCGAACGCCTCGCAGAGCACAGCCAATTTCCTGGCGGGAGTTATTCCTCCGATCGCGCTTATGTGAACGCGAATAAAATCGATGAGCCGGTTTTTGATCAAAGGCATCCATTCGTTCGGCTGGACAAATAGTTCCCCCATCGCTAACGGAGTGGAACACTGCCGGCGAATCATCGGAAACCAATCGATATGTTCGGGAGCCAGAGCATCCTCGAGAAAAAACAAGCGGTACGGCTCGAGTTGCTTGGCTACCCGGACCGCTTCGATCGGAGCCAATCGTTCGTGAATGTCGTGCAACACTTCAATTTCAAACCCGATTGTGTTACGAATATGTTCGAAAATGCGCGGGATGCTGCGGGCATAAGCATCCGGATCGTAATAAGCTCCGGGAAGCGATTTTTCCGGTGAACGAATCGCATGCCCTTTCCCTCCATAACCGCCCATTTGGCAGCGTATGTAGCGGTATCCTTCCTCCATGTATTTTCGAATGCGCTCTTCCAATTCCCGTATGTCTCTGCCATCGGCGTGCCGGTAAACCGCTACGGCTTCCCGGCATTTTCCTCCCAACAACTCATAGACGGGCAGTCCGGCCATTTTACCTTTGATATCCCATAATGCCATATCTACGCCGGATATGGCATTGTTCAGTACGGGGCCGTTGCGCCAATAGGAACTAACCATGGAAGTCTGCCACAAGTCTTCTATCCGCTGCGGATCTTTGCCGATCAAAAACGGTTTCAGATAATGTTCAACGGCCGTGGCGACTGCCAAATAACGTTGGGTGAACGTAGCGCAACCGATGCCGTATAAACCCGGTTCCGACGTTTCGATTTTCACAACGACCAGATTGATGCCATCCGGGGCGGTCAATATCGTTTTTACGTTACGAATCGTCAATGACATACCGTATCATTCCTTTCAACTATTGTTGAAACTTATCAAACGACACCGGAAAACATGTCTGTTGAAGCCTACCCTTTAACAGCTCCCGACAGGCCTTCAATAAAATATTTTTGAAAAAACAGGAAAATAATGATTGTTGGGGTAACCGAAATTAGGGCACCCGCGGCAAACCCCGCCCAATCAGCGGAAAATTCGCCGAAGAATGAGTACATACCGACCCCCAGCGTGCGGAGATGAGGTTTCGCGAGCGTAAACACCAGAGGAATTAAAAAAGCGTTCCACGAACCGATAAAATTGAAAATCGTAACTGTACCAATCACTGGCTTGGTAAGCGGGAGCATCACCTTAGAGAATATGGTAAGAAATTTGGCGCCGTCCATCACCGCTGATTCTTCCAGTTCCTTTGGAATATTGGAAAAATATCCCATAAATAGCAGGATCGCCATGATGTTCGCCGGGCCCGCTTCGGCAAGGATCACCGCAGCATATGTGTTGTTGAGGCTTAGAGAATGAATCAGTTCATAGACAGGAATGATCGTCGTGCCCTTGGGAAGAAACATGGTGATAATCAAGGCGAGGACGATCCACTTTCTTCCCGGCATGTTCCCCCGTCCCAGGGCATATCCCGCCATTGCCGATACAACGATAATAATTATTACAACGGAGCAAGTAATAAAGACGGAATTGAGGAAATATGTAGCGAATCTTGCCTGAACCCACGCCCGCTGTATATTCTCTAATGTAAATTCCTGAGGGATTAAATTTGCTCCGCCCATCAGCATTTCACGTTGCGTCTTGAACGCGGAGGAAACCAACCAGAGGAAAGGATAACACCACAACAGGACAACCGGGATAAAGATGATATGTGGGACGACTCCGACCGCCTTTTTAATCAATATGATTTCACCTCATGTATTTAAGTTTTTCCCCGCTTTGCGCAAAAAAGGGGCTTGCAAGATTGTAATGATCATTACCGTGACACCGAACAATAGCCCGCCGGCAGAGGCCAGGCCGTACCGCGGAAGATTCATGTCCGGACTGAAAGCGTAACGGTATACGTAAGTGTCCACAACATCGGACGCAAACAAGGGGCCGCCGTTCGTCAACGTTTTGATCAAATCGAAAGGATGAAGACTTCCCACGAATGTAAGGAGCAATATGACGGCAGCGAGCGGAGTGAGAAGCGGAACGGTAATATGAAACAGTATCTTACTTCTGGTTGCCCCGTCTATTTTGGCCGCTTCAATCAGCTCCTGGGGAACCGTCTGCAATGCCGCCAACCAATAAACGATCGTGACACCGATATTTTTCCAAATCGAGATGACGATTGCCGTCGGCAAAGCCAAAGTCGGCGAGCCAAGAAAATTAACCGGTTGAAATCCGAGTCCGGTCAAGACTGCGTTCATCGATCCTCCCACCGGGTGTAGGAGGATATTAAAGATCAAACCGATGATCGCAGTAGTCGTAATGACAGGCAAAAAGACGAGCAACCGGTAAACATTTCTGCCTTTTAACGCCGCATTGTTCAATATAACCGCTACGATCAACGCCAAAGGATATTGTATGATCACATGCGACAACGCAAAAATGTAATTATTGACAAATGCATTCCAATAATATCCGTCAAAGGCCAATTCTTTGAAGTTGGCGAAACCCACAAAACGGGTCGGAGGCCCCACCCCATCCCAATCAAAAAATGAATAATAGATGCTGCCGATAATCGGCCAAACGGTAAACAATGCGAATAAAACAAGCATTGGCATAACAAAACCATAATGCCACGCATGTTTTCTCACACCATTCAGCAACGAATTGCGGGGACGTTGTTTGGCAAGTTCCACGGACGGCACTTTCATTCGACTTCTCAACTCCTTTTCCGAACCCCCGCTCCCCTTCCGTAATATTTGCAGAAGGGGAGCACAAGATGCGGCCGTTTTATTTGATGTAATTTTCCGCCGGATTCCAATCGTCAGGCGCGATCAACACGTCCCGGGAGATGTCGATTCCTTCTTTTCGCAGTTTTTCAATTTGTTGATCGATAACGGTTTCCATTTTCTTATCGTAATCCTTCGCCAATGCTTCGAAATCTTTGTTCCCGATAATCGCCATATTAATCAGCTCGTTGAGGCTCGGCTTCGGGGCGTTGGCCATAATCCCGGAAAGCAATTTCTCGGCATCCGGATTCTTTTGTGTCGGATACGGAGCGACGCGAAGATCGACCGATGCGCCATCCAGAATTTGTCTGGCAATTTGATCACGCCGTTCATCCGGTTTCTCAAACTTGTATTGATCGAAAAATACGGTTGGTAACTGAACGACATTGTACCATCCCTCGTGAAATTCCGGAGTGCTGAAAAATTCGATGGCTTTCCATGCGGCTTCCGGATATTTGGACTTGGAAGTTATGCCGTAAAACGGCTCCGAGACTCCATATATCGCCTTATATCCTTTCCGGCCTGAATCAGGGACCGGCATTGGCGCAAGCATCATGTTAATATTCGGATTCAGTCTGTTAATCTCCGGCGCCACCCAGTTTTGTCCAATAAACATCGCTACTTGCCCCGCAGCGAACTGCTGGTACAACTTGGTCAGATCTACCGATTCCCAACCAGGCATAAACGTTTTATCAGCGACGATGCTTTGCACGAATTTAACTGTTTCGACCAGTTGCGGATTGCTGGCTGCAGATTTTCCGGTCTGTGTGTCATAAATAAAGTTGCCTTCGGTCAAGTGACCGTCCAAATAGCGTCCGTTATTCGTTTCATACAGATTGATCACATCCAAATAAGGCGAGCTGGTGGACGACATGCCATATACCTTGCCCCCTCCCTCCCGGGTAATTCTGGCGCTCATTTCCTTTAATTCAGACCAGGTTTTCGGAGGGGCACTGTAACCGAACTGCTGCAAGATATCAAGATTGACATACAGCGGGCGGAACGTTGTCTCCCGATTGTCATTAAACGGAATACCGTACAATTTCCCGTCAATATAGAGCCTGCCGCCGGGACTAAAGAAATTCGGAGGAAAACGATTTTTAAATTCTTCTGTTACAAACTCGTCCAACGGGCGTATCCATCCCTTTTCATAAGATATTGTCATCTTCGTTGGAATGCTCCCATTCATACGGATGATATCCGGGGCATCATCGGATGCGAACATCAGCGAAACGGAATTCCCGTATTGCGCCGATGCGATAAAATGTACCTGCAGATCGATATCGGGGTTTTTCTCGTTAAATATTTTTGCCTGTTCCTGGTAATACGTCTCTTCGTCCGGCGTACCGCCGGTAGGCAGTACAAGCTTCACTGTCTTTTTGCCTCCGGTTGATTTTTGTCCTGCAGTTGACGGAGTGATGTTTCTCCCCCCTTCTTGCCCCTCTTGTGTGGGCTGGGCGCCTTGCGAACAAGCAGCCATAAATAGAATGAGTGCAAGCAAGAAAGCAGTGGCAAGCGCACATCGTTTACGATTTCGGAACCACATTCAAATGTCTCCTCCTTCAAAGGTTCATTCAAATTTCAACCACATTATAACGGGAGTGCAGATTTTGGAAGTATAGAAACATTCTACGATGAAGGTTTAAAAATCAATGATTCAATGTTCGAATCTTGACCGTCGATAAGAACGGGGACTATTATGAAAGTGACACTAACAAAAATTGGATCGTAGAGGGATTGGTCATGCAAAAGTTTGCGGGGTTTTTGAAGCAAATCCGCTTCAAAATTTTTTGGATCAGTTCGCTGCTGCCGATTACTGCGGTACTACTTCTCGGTTTATTCGCTTACCGGCATACCGTCGCACTGCTTACAGACAACGAATACGAAAGAATCCAAATGTTGAGCAAACAAACGGATGACCAGTTGAATCAATATTTATTCGAGATGCGGATCGCGTTCGGCAAACTGGCCGGCGAGTTGGTCAAACGTCCCTTAACGGCGGATGAGGTCGTCCAAGTACTGGAACAAAATAAATACGGGCTGAACAGTTTATGGCAGAAAGTGTATTTCATCACGAACGATTTGGACGTTTATCTATCCGGAACGGAAAGGCCGCCGGACAAAAAAACAATCGAACAACTTTATCGCGAGACGGTGCAAACCCGAACCGATCTGCTCGCCACCGGTCCATATTTGAATCCATACAGGGACTTGTCCATATCAATGATTGTGCGTAAAGGGACACAAATCGTCGGCGTTTTGGCGGCCGACATTAATTTGACCGGGTTGAACGATATCGTGCAAAAGATGAATTACGACCGGCGGGTTTCAATGATTCTATACAATAAAGACCAATTGCCCGTATTGAGCGACTTGAAAATGAAGCAACAGCAATTCGAAAACTTGCTGCCTTCATTAAAGCAATGGCTCGCCGTAAAAGAAAACTTAAGCGGTTTCATTGAAGACCAAAGCCGCACCCGGTACCTCGTCACCCGGACTTATCTCGGATTCAACGACTTCAGCCTCGTCTATTTTATTGACGAAAACAGTTTTCTTGCCAAAATTGAATCATTGAAGAAAATTGTGATTACCTTTATGTTAGTTGTTTCCATCGTTATTGTCATGTTGTCTTTCAATTTGTCCAGATACATTAGCGAGCCCATTCATAAAATGATCAAGGATATGAATAAAATCAAAAACGGAGAATTGGGCACCCGCATTCGCCTTACCCGTGAAGATGAATTTCTCACTTTGAGCAATTCATTTAACGATATGCTTGACCGGATTGAAACGCTGATTGTGGAAAAAGCGCAAGTGGAGGCGATGAAGAAACAGTTCGAATTGAAAGCGCTGCAAGCACAAATTAATCCGCATTTTCTGTTCAATACGCTCAACTCCATTAATTCTTTGCTTGATTTAAAACGAACCGAGAAAATTCCGGACATTATTCATTCGCTGGTTCATCTGTTTGAGTATACTTTGGAGAAATACGGGGAGTTCATCGATATCCGGACGGAATTGCGAGGCTTGAAATATTACACCGAACTTTTGCAAATACGTTATGCGAACAAATTCAGGATGCAGTATGAAATTGACGAAGGAATTCTGCATCTGGGAATTTTGAAGATGACGCTGCAACCGATTGTGGAAAATGCCGTGTTTCACGGCATTAAGGAAAGTACAGATAGGGGACTCATCACCGTGGGAGGATATGTTGCTCCCAATAAAAAATATTTGGTTCTATATGTTGAAGACAATGGAGTAGGGATATCTCCAGAACGTTTGTCGAGAATATTGAAACCTGATGCGGACGATTGGAAATCTCCGGAACGGAGAGGATTTAACTCGATCGGACTGCGCAATGTGCACGAGAGGCTGCAACTGCATTTCGGAAATGAATACGGATTGACCGTCATCAGCAGAGTCGGCGAAGGAACCCGTGTGGAAATACGTTATCCTGTTCTTCGCATATCTCATTCCGACGAGGAGAGGGTGTCATGAATCAAAATATTCGATTGATGATTGTCGATGATGAGGCGCTGATGAGGGAAAGATTTCGGTACGGATTTTCTTTAGACGAGCAAGGATACGAAATTGTGGGCGAAGCGCAAGACGGAGAAGAAGCGTTAAGTCTTTGCGATAAAATACATACCGACATCGTCATCACCGATATTGTTATGCCGCGTCTCGACGGGTTGGAGCTGACCCGTAGGTTAAAGGAAAAAATACCGCGGATCAAAGTCATATTGCTGTCGAATTACAGGGAATTTGAATTTGCCCGCAAAGCCATCGCTTTAGGGGCGATGGGATACATGTTGAAAGTAAAACTGAACCGGCAAGAGCTGCTTTCTATGCTCGATCAAGCCCGCAAAGAAATCGAGCGTGAGCGTGCGCAATTGATCGAAGAAATCAATGCGCGGCACCGCAAGCAAAAACTGATACCCATTTTGCGCAAGCAATTATTTGCGGAACTGCTTCAGCAAAATAATTTACATAACTTGGAAATTATGGATTATTTTGCACATCTAGGACTGCATCTTCCATCCTTCGCCATGTCAGTTACTCTTGTTCAAATCGACCATTACAGCGTGTTCCGAAAAACTTTTCATCATAGGGATGTCTTTCTGTTTCAATACGCTCTCATGCAAATTGCCGAAGAAGTCGCCAACGAGGCATGCCGCAGCAATGCGATCTTTTGGAATGAAAAAGAGCTGCTGCTGATTATGCACTGGGACGAAGCGTCATGGCAACAGGAGGAAAACAGCCGTTTGATAGATAATGTTTTACAGGGCATCGCGAGGGCGGTTCAACGGTTCCTTCCTTTCTCCGTATCCATCGGGGCCAGCGGAATCCGGGCGCATCATACTGCTTCCGCAAGCTTGGAATTTTTGAAGGAGTCGCTGCAACTGACGATGAAAGAGGCGCGATGGGCTTTAAAAAAACGGTTTTATACAGGTCATCAATGCATAAACATTTACTCCCAGGACGATCGTTACTCCCAGCCCGATCCCGATTGGAAGCAGCATCTGCATAATTTTATTTCCAGCACCAACCCTGCCATGAATGAAACGCTTCTCAAACGGCACATTCGCGAACAAATTGGCGAGCGGATAGAAAAGGAACGTTTCGATCCCGAGCAAGTTATCGAAAGCGCAGAACAAATTCTCGAAAACTGCTATAAGCACGATTCCGCCACTCGCCGTTTCCAGTCGGAAAAACTAAAAACGGTAGAAACGGTTCACGACTTCGAAAGATTTATTTTCGAGTTAATTCTATACCGGCAAACCGCGCAACAGCTCCCTTGCCCGGAAATGGGTTGCCACAAAGTGGTGGACCAAGCTCTGCGCTACATTGCCGGCCATTACCACTTGCCTCTAAGCATTACCGATATCTGCGAGCAAGTGAAAGTAACCCCGAATTATTTTAGTTATATTTTCAAAAAAACCACCGGCATTAATTTTACCGATTATTTAACCGGCTACCGGATGCAACAGGCTTCGCGGCTTCTTCTGGAAACGACGCTGCATGTGAAAGAAATCGCCGAGAAGGTTGGCATCCCCGACTACAAATATTTCACGCAGCTTTTCCGGCGCACCATCGGCTACACCCCCAGCGATTTCCGCAAGGAGCACAGTTCGGCGAATACATCTGATCAACAAATCTGATCACAACGTTACGCTTTCACTTTCAACGTGCGCAGCCGGTTGAGCGCCGCGGCCAATTCATATTTTCGGGGAAGAACCAAATCGCCGGGATGTTTGCCGTAATAAGGCGACACGACATCCAGGCCCTTTTTTTCGATGAGAGCATACAGCCGGTTTATCATTTCGTATAACGGGGTGTTGCCGTCCGCAAATTGTTTCGCCAAAACCGTCAACATACAAGCGATCGCGCGCGTTTGTCCGGGATCGACCAATTGTTCCACATACGACAGATCAATGGCATGGGTTCCGTACAATATATGGGAGAGCCCTTTGGCATCCACTTTCTCCTTCTTACCGCGCGTCGCATCAAAACTCTCGGGAAGCACGATCCGCGGGGTGATTCCGCCAAACCGGCCGCCCCCTTCCGGTTTCCTTCCGCTCTCCATTCGTTCCGCAATCCGCCTGGCTTCCTCCGTCACCTCCACCGGTTGAAACTGATCCATCATGATCACCGTATCCGCCACCTGAAAATAATCGCCGGATCCGCCCAGCACCAAAATGGTGGAAACTCCGTGCTGTTCGAACAATTGCCGGACTTTATCCACGAACGGGGTGATCGGTTCCTTGCTTTTGGCCACCAACTCCTGCATGCGGGCATCGCGAATCATAAAATTGGTCGCACTCGTATCTTCATCGATCAGAAGCACCTTCGCTTGCATCTCCAGAACTTCCATAATATTGGCTGCCTGCGAGGTGCTTCCGCTTGCATCGTCGGTCGTAAAACGTTCGGTATTTTTGCCGAAAGGCAAGTTCGATATAAACGGGGAGATATTCACTTTTTCCACCCGCCGCCCATCTTCCGCCCTGATCTTGCATGCCGTGTCATCCGCAATGACGAATTCTCTGCCGTCGCCGGGAATATGATTATACACGCCTCTCTCGATCGCTTTTAACAGCGTGCTTTTGCCGTGATACCCTCCGCCCACGATCAAGGTTACCCCTTGAGGTATCGCCATCCCGCGGACCGGCCCGCGGTGGGGAACAGGAATCTCAATTTCCAGGGAAGCGGGCGAACGAAACGGAACCGCATCTCTCATCGGACGATTGCTGACTCCGCTCTCCCGCGGCAGGATGGAGCCGTTCGCGACAAATGCGACGTATCCGTGCTCCCGCAAATACGCGCGTATCGCCGCCTGCTGATCGGCCAATTCCAGGTGGATACGAAGCTTCTCCATATCGAGATGGGTAAGCGCCTCTTGTATAACGAACGGAATGTGTTCATCCAGCAATTTGGCCGCCGCGTTGCCCAGGATCGTCCTCCCCGCGGCGGGCAGTCCGACGGACAACCGGATTTCGCATTGATCGCTGTCCAACTTGACGGCTGTCCGCGGCAATATTTCTTGCCCGGGGCTGTCAATCGCAATCAACCCGCTCTTGCCATGTCCTCCTGTCCGGATGCCGTGTTTGCGGATCGCCGCCGCCACACAACGGGCGAAGTAGTCTTCCGCGGCCACATGCCGCCACGGCGTCTTGATCCAGTCCGGTTGAACCCTAAAGGTTTCTCCGCTGATCTCCACCCTGATTCTCGAAGGAGCGGCAAAAGGGTCCGCCTGGACATGATCAATGTGCAACCGGAAACCCCGGCCCGCATAAGAACCCAGTAATTCCTTGTACGCTTTGTATCCTTTTCCGTCAATACGCCGCAATAGCTGTCTCAGCCGTTCCATTTTCCAATCCGTCACCTCTGCCGGAAGTTTGCCGCTAATTCAGCGCCAATTTTTCATAATGTTTGTACAGGGAATAAAATTTTCCGCCATAACCTTTTTTCCAAGGTTTTTTCTTTCCGCAAAAGTGAAGAATGACCGTATTGTTAATGACATAGTCCATATCGCACATTCCGTTGCTCATAATTCTATAGTAACTATAAAACCTCGCATCGTAATTGTACAATTTTTCGTCCAAACTTTTAATTTTTTTCGAGTACAGCGCATTGAGAATGTCCTGATCCGGCATAATCAATTTCGCCCGGTTTTTCTCCACAAATTCATAAATGGCCTTCTCGTCGATCATTTGCCTCTGAAGTTCCAGGTTCATAAGCAAAACCCCGGAATTGTAGTAAGCATCGATTTTATAGGGAATTAACCTCAGCCGGTTAATTTCTTTAATGGAAATTTTGTCGTGATAAGCCGCCGCAAACAAATATCCGTCAAGATCCGTTTCGTACAGCCCGTTCACCGGATTGATCACGAGAATGTCCGGGTCCAGATATAAAATCCGCTCAAGATGTTGCGGCAGAAATTTGAAAGCAAGCAAGCGATAGTACATCTCTTTCGTGTAGTGAAGCAGTACGGGAGCATTTTGAAAAAACCGCTCGTCTATGCCGACGATGTGCAATTGGCTGCCATGCTTATGAATAAATGCGTCCAAATCAGCCAATTCCTGATCGCTCAGGCTGGAATGCATCAGATAAATGGCAAACATTGCGTCCCGATTATTCAGAAAAAGGGATTTGAGCATGACCTTCAAAGGATGGATATAGTTGGAGTTCAGCGTCACCAGAATATTCATTTTCCCTTTATCCCCCCGACAACACAGCCATATATTCTTCTCCGGTAATCTTCTCTTTTACATACGGGAATTTCGCAATTTCGTGCAGTTTTTGGATATTGTCCTCCAAAATTTGCCCGGCTTTTTGATGAGCGGATTTGATGATGGACAAAACCTCCTCGTCAGTCTCGCGGAAGAGACATCTGAACAATCAGCGAGGGATCTACGCCCAAATAACGGTTGTTGACGGTCTCCAATGCCATCATATCAAATTTTATCGAAAATTTGTTCTTTCGTCATAAGCACCTGATCCTTCTTTCAATCTGCAACGTATAGCCCAAAGCTCCCGATGTTTCAAACAATTGGGCGATGGAAAAAAAGATCGCCAACGGCAAAATCCAGGTCAGGACGAAATTGACGGGCGGAGAATTTTCTTTCGGAATCACCCTGGTAACCTTAGCCTGATACAGACGATTGACCAGCTCCGGATCATCCATCCATCCCTCCATCAATCCACACTTGCAGTATAGTCAACCGGCAAGGTTTGCATACCAAGGATTCTTTTGGCCTTATGATAATGGGGTTGCTCCTTTTAGTGGAAAAGTTAGTTGTAGTCTGCCCTCTTTATCTATTTTCAACGGCATGATGAAAATTCGGCGAACTATGAAGCCGATCGGTGAATCCGTGAGTATGAGTGCGCAGAGCAGATCTGGTAAGTTACCGGAAAATTGGTTGTATATAACGGGATCAAGATAAGCGGCGGAGAGTTGGTTTACGCGATACGGGTCAATATAAGCTGCGGGAAAATGGGTTCGTGTTCGGATCAAGACAAGTGACAGGGGAGAATGGTTTCGTATGAGGTTCTACCAAGTGACGGGGAGTGGTTTCATGTGCGGTTCTACGCAAGTGGTAGAGAGTTTGACCGGGTGCAGAAAGCTAAGGAACCCCACAGTTGCTATTTGGCAAAAATCGTTGGATTTTTTAGGCTAACGAATTGAGGTAACGCTATTTGCCTTGAAACTTGAAAAAAAGTCGCCAATTGAAGCGAATAACGTTATCTGAATTCGTTAATTTTTCAAAAACCCCTTTTTACGCAGTAATAACGTCGGTTGAGTCCGTTACAGAAACAACTATGTTTTTGAACCACAGGTTGATCCAAAAGCTTGATCCATGTTTTTGAACCACAGACCAAAACCATATGTTTGAGCCATAGGTTTAAGCCAAATGTTTGAACCATGCAGGATAAATCATAGTAATGTGCAATGCAGGACAATCCGATAATTCCCATTGAAAACGCAAACAAAAGATCTTTAATCAAAAACGATCCATATTCCCGTTTTATCGTCGGACTTTTTAAATCGGGGGTACTGTAAACATTCCGGATCGGTTTCCTCCAGACTGACCAGCCAATTGGCGTAACCGTGCAGCGTTTTTTCCCTGACCTGACATACCAACGTTTCCATATCCGACGGTTGCCGGGCATCCGGGTTGTCCGGGTTTATGTAATCCGACGGCAAAAATAATCCGTCCGTCACGATGAGAAGCGCCTCCAAATGGATGCGGCTGAACCGTCCGTATTCTATAAAATCGGCAAGTTCCGGTTCACCGCTTAACACGCCGTATCCGTCCAAAGTATTCATCCATTTTTTGTTCTCAAGAATCGCCGAAAGAGCCATTTGCCTCAATTGTTGTATAGACTTTATGCCCCGCTTAATGCTTTCCTTCAACAAAGCTTTGGTTCGCCGGTCGAAACGTTCGACATGGTCGTGTGAAACGATCCGGATTTTGCCGTCTTTGTAAAGCGCGGCGATCATACAATCCCCTGCCTGCACAAATTCGATGTTATACGGATGAATACGCACAAGCGCAATACCTGTTGTCCAAAGCTCTTCCTTGTTGGCCACGTCGATGCCGTATTTTACCATTTCTTCCCGCAAGCAGACATTGGCCCGCAATACGGCTTCGTACAGTGGAAGACGGTCCAGTTCATGGACGGATGCGCTTTCCAATTCGCGCCTGACCAACCGGGATGCCATATATCCCCCCGTCTCCCCATTAGGGCCGCGAAAAGGCTTCAACGATGTCGCTCCGTCCAAAACGCCGTACAATCCTGCGGTTTCATTCACGATCAGCGCATCTTCGTTCCATTCGCCCGTTCCCTTCACTGTCAGCGTTTCAATGCGCATCGACGAGTCCTCCTCTATGCAACGATTATACAAATGATTTTTCCTATGCTTAAAATGGAGGGTCTATGTCCTTAAAATGGAGGGTCTATTTCCATTATACTTTCTTGTTCCAAACGGAAGCCATATTGAATGATCAGGCTGATCATTTCCCGCCACGATTGATATTTGGGTTGGACGAGCATGTCGCGCGCTTTGGACAAATAGGTCTCATGAACCGGCATGGCCCGGTCCATATATTTCAGGAACGTCTGTTTATCCATCCATAACGGCTGAACATTCGGAAACCATGCCGCTTTCAGATATTCGAAAATCCGGATGCCGCCCAGATCAATGTCTCCCCAATGGTATACCGGAACGGGCGAAGTTTGCGCCTTGACAAAATCGGCCAACTTCCCCAAAAAAAGTTGCAACGTTCTGTGGGGAAAGCCGCCCAAATAGACGACAAGCTCCGGCTCACCGTCACGGCGGGCAATCCATTGATGATAGCTGGTCAAGTTCTCAACAGTCACAATTCTTTTCGCCGCACCCAACGAACAAATACGCATGGCTCGGACGGTTTGCCACGACAGCCCGAATCCGCCCGGAAGACGAGACATATCCCACCGATCCGCGCCGTCAATCTCGAAAATGACAGGTCCGCATGCGTAAACCGGCTTCGGGTTCTGAACGATCCCCGCCTCATCGAGATATTCGTCGTCCCTCTCAAATTCCATACCGGAAGCGTTGCGCAACAAAGCAAGAAGACGCTGCTCCACCATTTGCTCGAAATGTTTTGAATCTTTAAACAACGCCTGGCTTAACAAACGTTTGGGGGTATTGCAGTCCAGTTCCGGCAAAACGAGCAGCACTTTCACCAGATCGGCGTAACTTTGGGGATCGTCTATATCCAATCCGGCGGTTTTCCTTGCGCTCAACGATTCATCGGTTGTCTCCCGCCATTCCCTCACCCAGATCCACGGATGGTTCGCCAGAGGCCGAAGAATAGTGCGCAACCGTTCCATTTTTTCTTCCTTCGGCACCATTCCCGCAAGTTCATAAGCCAGCGGCAAAGTTTCCAGCCGCAAAAAGACTTTGGACACTTCCCTGCCTGTCTGAAATTTCACCCAACCAAGGCTGATAAGTCCGCGGCGTTCCAATTCAAGAAGCGCCTCATTCATCCATTCCCTTTTGCGGAAATCCATTTCATCGTAATAATCTTTGGCGAAAGGAGGCGCGCTCATGGATAACTGCGGCCGCACGCGCGACGGTTGTCCGGTAAGAAATGCCCGGCTGCGTTCGTATTTCCGGATCAACTGTTCCAACAGTTTCCGGACGAAGCTTTTCTTGAACTGGGTCTCGTTTATCGATGGATTCATGGAACCTCCTCACCCGGCGATCAAGACGATTAAAATAAAAACTCCTGCTGCAGGCGCTCCGCTTCTTCTTGTCCGTCCGCCGTCTTGTCCAAACTTTCCGTTTCCCCGTCTTCCTCCCAACGATCCACCATATCGACAAAACAACGATAATTTATGTTGCTTACAATTAATGTGGTCGATACCTCAGGAGCCATATGCTGCATTTTTTCATCCGGCACCGAAGCGATGAGCTGTAACCGCAACTGTTTGATCAAGCGCAAGCTTGCCTGAATCCGCTGCTCATCCATTTTGTTGAAGGCCTCGTCAAACACGACCAGGCGCATCGTTTTCCCCGTATGATACAGATGATAAAAGGATGCAAGTATCGCGATGTAGAACGGCGTCTGGGTTTCCCCGCCCGACTTTTCCTTAAGCACCTGGGAAAAGCGGTAGCGCGAGTCGTTCGTGCTGACGATGATGTCAAAATCGAGATAATGGCGGTAATCGGTAAATTGTTCGAGATCCCCGGCCTCACCGCGCACAAGAAGCTCAAATAATTCATGCAATACATGGCTGCGGTCATTGTCGGGAATGTCAAACAGCGAACCCCTCTCGGTCAAGTTGGGATCCATGACGGCAGCGTAAAACCTTTTGTACTTCTCATTGGCCGTCACTTCAAACTGGTATTTGTCTTGCGAGAACGGGAAATTGCGCAACGCATAGTTTAGCTCATGGAATTCGCGGCGCGCCATTTCAATGGCTTCCCGCAGTTTAAAAATAAAATGCGACTTAAATTCTTCTTCCGATTCCTTCAGAGCCGTCTCCACCTTCTGTTGGTAATCCGGAATGTTCAGGTGTTCGATCTCGTGCAGAAGCGAATCATACGCTTCATTGTCTTCAGCATCCACGCGCGCGTTAAACGAGTAGTCAATGTTATACTTTTGCCGCAGCAGTTGCAAAGACTGAAATTCCTGTCCGCTGCGTGTCATATTGCCTTTCCAGTTGTTTTCCCAGTTCTCGATCTTGCGCGCGGTCGGAATCTCTTGCTTCTCCGCATCTTCCCAGCGAAGCAGCGCCCGTTGTTCCGCCTCCGCATCGTTTTCCTCCCGCCATGCTTGCCATGCTGCCAGCGCTTCCTGCACTCTCTTCCGCTGGAAGTACAATTCTTCGGTCAGGTGTTTCCGTTCCATTTCAAGCCCCGCTTTCCGCGAAATGGCTTCCGAGTACTTTTCCCGCCATTGATGTTCCTGCGATGTCCAGAACTCATATTCGGATTTCAACCGGTCCGCTTCGCTCAGATCCAGCCGCGACAATTCCTCCTTAAGCAGGAACAACGCCTGCTCCAATGCCCGAAGCTGTGCGGGAATCATCAGCGATTCGGCCAACCGTTCATATTGGGACTGCTTTTCCGCCAGACGGGAAGCCCACTGTTTTAATTCGGCAGATTGAAGCATCAACTTTTCCCGCTGCCGTTTCGCTTCCGCAAGTTCTGCCCGCTTGATTTCCAACTGGCGGATGATCGCTTTTGACCCGATATAGGGAATTTCGTAATTTCGTTTGGGAATTTGCCTGGCCACAAGATTGTGGTAAACCATGCAGGTGCGGGTGACAGCCGTCCGGTATTTGCGCAGTTCCTGTTCATTGTCCGCTTTCATCACTTTACCGAGCAAGTGCTCCACATGGGCGCGAATGACCGGATTTTCGGCGGACAATACATTGGCCAGGGAATTGGTTTCGGCCGTCCCCAGATATCTGCTCTCCTTTTCCGTATCGACTAACCCGACGCCTTCCAACTGCAGCTTGAATTTTTCTTTTTCATAGATCGTCAACGCTTCGGCAAAAGTATGGGGTTCCACCAGCAGGTCGTACCGCTGCGTATTCAAATATCCTTCAACGGCATCGCGCCAGGATTCATCTTCCACTTCCATCTCTTCGCAAAAAATCCATACGCGCGTTCGCCCATGAAGCCGTTCTTCCAGCAATTGTTTCAGCTTCTGCACCGATTGCGGATAGGTCCGTTTGCGGTTTTCGAGATCGCGGATCACCAACTCCAGTTCGTCGATGTTCGCCTGAACTTGCTGCAGTTGATCTTCCGTTCGGGTAAGCGCCTGCAGTACATTGTAGTACAGGGATGACAACCCGGAACCTGATTGTTTCAGCGCTTCTTCCAGTTGCCCGGTATCCGTTCCAGCCAGAGACTCCCCATTCTCCGCCAGTCCGTTCACATGAGCGAGCAGTTCCATTGCCGCGCGAACCTGTTCCCGCTTCTCTCCCGTCATGGAAAAGGCCTCGTTTCCTTCCCAATGCAGCAGATCGTCCAGCAAACGCATTTCATGCCGAAGTTGCGTAACAAAAGCAATAAGTTGTTTTTGAAGATGCTGCTGTTCCCGTTCGAGCCGTTCCTGTTCTTCGGCAATTTCTTTTTTTCGCCGTTCCGCAGCATGATTTTGCCATCGTTGGTAAGCTTCCTGAGCCTGGCTTCGCGCTTCCTCCTGCTTGCGGCCCGCAAGCGCCGTTTCCCGTTCGGCCTGCTCCATATCGGCGCGGATGCGTGCCAGCCTATGTTCCTGCTGCTCCTGAATTTCTGTCTGGTACACATATTTCAGGCGGCGAATGACGTAGTCCTGCTCCCGGACGGTTTCGCGAAGCTGGGCGTACTGCGCAAAGGCGTCGCGTATGGCGACGAGCCTTTCCCGCCGCGCGTTCAGTTCCTCCAGCTCACGCTTATACTTCTCATGAATTTCAAAATTTTGCTTCATTACATCAAGCTGCAGCTCACGCCGGTCCAGAATATATTCGTATACGAAGTGGCGGATGTCCTGGATCGGTTTAAAAGACAGCGCCTTGGTGAAAATGGGAAAAAACCGTTCATGCATTTGCCCCATCCTGGAAAGAAGCGCTTTTTGATAGTTGTTTTTGTTGCGCTCAAAAACGCTGCGGACCCGCGCATGTCTGCCGCTGTACAAACGTTTGAACTCTTCGCGGTTGCGCAAAACGCCCGACGGTTTCACAAACTCCAAATCATCCAGACGATGGTCGGCCAAAATAAAAAATTCCTCATCATACGAATTGTCCCGAAAAACATCGATGACCACCCCGACCACAAACGTTTCTTTCTTGTCGTCATCACGAAATTCTGCGGTGATATACGTAGTGAAATCCCCGTCGCGGACAAAAGACCGGTCATCGTTACCGATCTTGCCCCTGAGGTAATGGATCATCGACCGCTTGGCCTCATCGTGTGCCGCGGGGTTAAAGCGGATCAGACGTTGATCGGCGACGAACAGCACTTGCAACGCATCAATGATCGTCGACTTGCCCGCGCCGTTCTGTCCGGTGATCAGCGTCTGCTTGCCGAATTCCATCGTCTCATCCGTAAAGTAATGCCAGTTAATCAATCTCAGTTTCTTCAACCACTTCATCCAGCAAGCCCCCTTCCGTCTCGGTAACGTAACGCGCTACTTTCTCCCGCAAAACCGTCAGCTCTTCCGCCTGGATGACATACTGCCAGGTGTGAAAAAGCCGGTACCGGCAATCATCGGAACGCACGTCGCTATCGATCGCTTCCAGCAGTTGATAGCGGGTACACAAACGGACCATCTCTTCCAACTTCGTGCGCTGAATAAAGGGAAGGCGGAATGTTTCATATTTGCTGCGGATTTCATAGGTCGTCGTCATCGGATATTCACTGAGCGACAAACTCTGCCGCTTCTCCTGGTAAATCAGACGAAGCACAAGCATCCAGATGCTTTGCTCACGGTTCAACCGGCGGCGCAACGCTTGATCCCGGGTATGCAAAAAAACACATTCGTGCCGTTCATCCACCACAAGTTCCCAACCAAGAAAATGGAAAAATTGCTCCAGACTCTGGCGATAGCGGCGGATCAACATATACGTTTCCCGCTCTTTCTCTTTCACAAGAAAATTCGTCGCGATCAGACGATTGGCCAGCGCTCTGACTTTTTCCCGGTCATTTTCACTCAGCTCATGCAACATCGTCAAAACGTTCAATTCGCCCGGAACCCCCCGTATTTATTGTGGCGTACAATCGTGTGATTGTGAAAACGGTAAGGCCCTACAAGCAAAATACTCCGCTCTTCGCTTCGTTTCAACCGAAAAGCGGACATACCGTCTTGCCCATATAAATAAACGAAAGTCAACATTAAAAATTCCTCCGGATTTTGCGGAGCCAGTTCCGCAAGTTCGATTTGCGCACGTTCTCCCATTCTGGCAAGCACATATTGCTCCACTTTTTTACGGGTTACCGCCTTACGGATCCGTTCCTTGCTCTGTTCCCGCAGCGCAGCTTTCAGCTCATCCGAAACCGGTACGACGATATGCTTTTCAGGCTGATGCAACGGACGTTTGCTCCGCGGAGGCAAAAGCGAATTCTCGGTCAGGGTGTTGACCCGCTGCAGGTGGAACAATTGCGGCCACGGGAACGAATCCTCAGGAATCCGATTCCGTATGCGGGAGAAATGCTCGAGAATATCAGCGAGCATTTGATCCAGTCCTTGGGTTTGCTGGCTCAAATACCGGGCCCTGTCGTATGAGGAACGCAAATATTGGTTATGACGAAGATCGATTTGATAAAAAATTTCATCCAATCCGTTATAAATTTCCTCAATCCGGTAAAGAGCCGTACGGATGTCCGCTTCGGCTTCTTGCCGGTCCGCGTAAAATTCATTCCTGATCCCGTCTTCTATCGTTTCCTCCATCAAATCCCGGTCAAGCAACCACTTCTGCACAGTCTGCAAAATTTGGAAGCGGTAACGCGAGACATGATCCGACGTTTTCAGACGGTGGTAGCTTAAATCGACGATTTGTTTTTTGTACACGTCAAAATGGTGGTCCAACACGTCCTGAATGGACATTTTTTGTACCACCTGCTCCATATGGTGTTTCATATTGTTATATAATGTGATTAATTCCTGTTGAAACTGGATAGTGACCTGGGCCGCTTCCCGGACGGCAAACGACGGCCTGCGTTTTGCTTCTTCACCGGTCAACAATTGATAGGTAACAAAAGCAAAACGCTGATATTCCACCGTCCGGTTATCGCACAGTTCCTTGAATAAGGCAAGGATGCGGCTTGTGTAATGCGGCAAGACAATATATTGCTCATACTGATCACGCACTTCCACATCGATCCAGCGGAGTTTCGCCAAGCGGCGAATGAGGGCATTCGCTTGCGCCCGGCTGATTTCCTCGACTTTCAACTGTCCGGATTGCCACTCCGTTGCTTCACCCGTAACCGCCGGATCGCCTTCTTCCTCTTCCGGAGAAAAATCTATGCCCTTTTCTTTGTACGATTCGATCATTTCTTGCAACAAATCCCGCAGTACATCATAGCGAATACCGAACCGTTCCAATTGCGATTGTTCATAAAGGAACAATACCGCTTCAGCATACATGTGTTTATTAGGCCCTGTCAACAATTGAAAATAGTTGTCCGGCAGTACCTCAAACAGCTTCATGGTTCGTCCCGCTCCCGTCGGCAATCGTACTGTACATCTGATACTTGTAGTATATCAGATTGAGGACGGGCGTTGTAATGATCTGCACATGGGAAGTGCACTCCAAGCTCCCTTGTTTTGAGTTTCCTATTTTGTGAAATGTTTCCTTCCTCTACTCAAACATCTTGTTTTCCATTCCTTACTTTAACAAAAACCTGAATCCGTGATCATCAACTGATGAAAATGCGAGAAAAAGCAGGCAAATACACCCCCGAAGGCGAATGACATAAACAAGATAACATTCACCTGCGGGGTGTCATATGAAAATCAAGTTCGTCCGC
>Ga0207866_1000629_pt1 | contig 47106 bp, 43 predicted proteins | sample HigsolmetaAR203D_FD_184835 | JGI IMG/M metagenome (GOLD analysis project Ga0207866, IMG submission 184835) | Ionic liquid and high solid enriched microbial communities from the Joint BioEnergy Institute, USA - AR20-3-D (SPAdes) (version 2) ...
GCCATGGTCCAACACAGCCATACTGTCGTCGCCTAGTGAGCCGGCGATGCCGATGACCGGGACGCCGAACCGCTTCGCTGTCTTGGCGACGCCAATCGGCGTTTTGCCAAATACCGTCTGTCCATCAATTCGCCCTTCGCCGGTGATGACGAGATCCGCCCCTTTGACGCGCTCCGCGAGCTGGACCGTTTCGATCACAATATCGACGCCACGCTTTAATTCAGCCGGAAGAAATGCGAGCAACCCTGCACCTAAGCCGCCGGCCGCGCCAGCGCCTGGGATGTCGCCCACTTGTTTGCCAAGTTCGCGTCTGATCATGTCGGCGTAATGGGCTAAGTTTCGGTCGAGGATTGCCACCATGTCCGGTGTCGCCCCTTTTTGCGGCCCGAAAATGGCAGATGCCCCTTTTGCGCCAGTCAACGGGTTATCAACGTCGCAAGCCACATCAATACGGACACTCTTGAGGCGTGGATCGAGCTCGGAAAGGTCAATCGCCTGCAAATCGGCGAGCGCCCCGCCGCCTGGCCCAATGTCGCGTCCGTCGCGATCTAAAAGCCGCCCGCCAAGCGCCTGCACCATGCCGGCGCCGCCGTCGTTTGTCGCGCTGCCGCCGAGGCCGATGATAAGATGGTTAGCGCCAGCGTCAAGCGCGGCGCGGATCAGTTCCCCTGTCCCTCGCGTCGTCGTCACTAACGGATTGCGCCGGTCGCGCGGGACAAGATGCAATCCTGAGGCGGCCGCCATCTCAATCACTGCTGTCTTCCCGTCGCCCAGCAAGCCGAAAAACGCCAAAACCGGCTCACCGAGCGGGCCGGTCACTTCGACTTCCACGATGCGGCCGCCGGTCGCGTCAACGAGTGACTGCACAGTTCCTTCTCCACCATCAGCCATCGGCACCTTCACGTATTCAGCTTCTGGAAACACCATCCGAAACCCGCGTTCGACCGCCTCAGCGACTTCAAGTGCTGAAAGGCTCTCTTTAAACGAATCTGGGGCAATAACAATTTTCATCTTTTTTCCTCCTCCAAATGATGAAACAAAGCGAAACACGCCAAAACAACAGCTTGAAACAACCGACTATGAAACTGGTCGGTGGCTCGCATGGCACAACGTTCAATCATTTTTTCTCTATCTGACCGTTTTTCACTACCCTTTTGGGAAATGCTCTTGCACGGCAAATAGTGAAAGACCGTCCCTAGAAACGCTCACATCGCGCTTTCTTTACAGACGGAAAACATCGATGTCTAACCCTGTCCCTTTCATTGCCCATATTATATACGAAAAAACCGATATCCAGCTATACCGTTTTTCAAGGAACGAATAGCGGCTTCAGGTATATATGATTCAATAGATGTCAAATTTTGTGGAAAAAAGGTGAAAATAAATGGCATTTTTTCTATTTTCAGAATTGAATATATAATACTATAATAGATTTAACGAGATGGCCGTTGGTTCTAATCGTGAATATACTAGTGCCGTAAAAACACCAGCTTCTAAATGGGCTATTCACCGTTTTTTAATGACGTATATTTTTGTTTAGGGCCACTGGCATATAGGTGGCCCTCCTTTTTTAGCATGGCTTCGCCAACGCCAAAGTCGTCAGAGGTCAGATCATAGGAGAGGGCTGAGATGTTACTCCGAGCACGACCGATTATTTTTGCTGTTTTTTTCGTTTCAATCGCCGTTGCCTTTGTGTCAAAGCCGATTTCCTTCGATCGTACGTATGTCATCGCCCTGCTATTTTACTGGCTGTTTTCTAGCTTATATTCTCACTTGCGCGTCGTCGACAAAACGAAAAACAATATCCCGGTTGATTACGGCATTAACTACAGCTTATCGTTCGCCTTATTTGCCGGCCCGCTCGGACTGTTTATTTTTGAAACATTATTTCGTCTCACTGAACATGTGACAAAAAAATATTTGAAAACAGCGGAGCCGGATGAATGGCTGCATACATTGTACAATATCGGTTCTTTTGTAACATTCAATTCACTGGCGTTTGCCTTATATAATCTCCTTCATCCGTGGTTTCAGTCTGTTCCGTTCATCGGCTTTTGGCTGCTTATGTTTCTACTCGTCATCATCGTTTCCTTTTTGACTGATTGCTGTCTCATCGTAATCTTTTACATAACCGGCGACATTCGCACAAAGCGTGAAGCACTGGATTTTATTAAGACAAGAAGCTGGATGGATATAGGAAAAACCGTACTGACAAATGGCCTGTTATTTCTCTTTTTGCAAGAACAGCGCTGGGATATGCTCTTGAGTTTGTTTTTGCTCAATTACTTCGTCAGCTGCTCATTCTTTTCCAAATCGCAAAGCATCCAGCATAAACTAGAACGCGATCAGTTTGAAAGAATGGCATATACCGATTTTCTGACCGGTGTTCATAACCGAGCCTACATGGACCAGACGATTGCCAAGTTAAATGGAACAGGGGAATGGATTGGCGTTGTCGTTGCTGATATCGACAATTTTAAAGCGATTAATGACACGTACAATCACGCCGTCGGCGATGAAGTCATTCGCCATTTTGCCTTGACATTGAAACAGTTTCTTAAAGAGGACGATTTTTTGTTCCGCAGCGGTGGGGAAGAGTTTACTATGTTTTTGCGCCATCGCACATTTGAAGAAAGTGTTCAGCTTGTCGAAAAGATGCGGGAAACTGTACGCCACAGCACGGTGTTGGTCGATGACGGAACGGCCAAACGTCCAATTGCTTACACATCATCATTCGGTCTCTACTTTTTCCAAACAGGAGGAACGACATCGCTCGAAAAGGCATACGTCTATGCGGATCACTTATTGCTCCGTTCGAAAGAAAGCGGCAAAAATAAAATATCGGCCCAATGCGGGGGAGTTGCGTAGCGAAGCAACTCCCTTTTCGTTTTCTCCCGCCCAATGTTGTGAATGATGGGAAACAGACATCAACAACTACCTCGTCGCCATTGTCGAGAAGGTCAAGACTCAAGGGAGAAAAATAACTGATAGGTAGAGCGAGCAGCGGAAACACATCATTTTTGGCAACGATAGTAAGTATCTGTTTAATATCCCAAGTAATGGTGTCTCTATTTATGTGTATACAAATAACAAAGCACATCTACTTGTTTTTTCCACACGGAGGTCGAAAGTGGATCTCACCTCTATATCCAGCTTTACGAATAATTATGGTACAGTTCACAAAAATGCACAGAACATTATTTTTGTTTTATTTTCTTCGTTTCCCGCTTAAATACTTCAGTAGTTTTCCTAATATAATCATTTATTACTTCCATTTCTGCTGGACTATACTTAGATACAACCTTCCCTATTTCCTGTCCAAATGATTGGAAATATGGCCCTAATTCAGAGCCTATTTTTTCAAAATTTGCTTTAATAATCACCTTTCGCCTATCGTCTGGATCTCTATCCCTATATACAAAATTCTTCTTTTCAAGCCTGTCCACAACTGTTGTCACCATGCCCGTTGACAAGCCTGTTATTGATGCTATTTCCCCAGCGGTCAATCCTTCAAATGGGATGATTCCCAATACTTTATAATCTGTTAAATTCAACCCCACTCTTTCTGCTACCGTTTGATGAAACATAATTAAAGCCAAACTGAACTCTTTTCCCAAATTTATCGACCTTTGTTCATTTGATTGATTATTTATCGTTGACAAGTTCATTACCCCTAACTAAAATAACATTACCTCTAAAATAGAGATACTCAATTTTAGAGGTAATTACAAATTAATGTATAAATAATAATATAGAAAATGCCAATTAAGTTAGTTCAATATAAGTGTATTACTATTAGATTTGGTTTCCCATGAAGGAATGATATTATGAGAATTTCTGACGTTTTAAAATATGGAAAAATCGGGCTGGAAACTTTCGGAGCATCTATCCTATTTTTCTACAGTCATTTATCCTTACTATTGATATCACTAGTCCCTTCCCTCAGTCGTGCATTTCAAATGTTGATGGATGAATCACCCATTTGGTTAGAGGTGATTGTTACATTGACTAGAGTCTTTCTCTTCCTAATGATGATAAGTTTAATGTCAAAAAGTAATCTTAACGAACTAAAGGAAAAACAATTTTGGGATAAACTTATGCAATCTTGCTCTACCTACTTTAATAAGAATTGGCCTTATGGATTTATCAGCCAAATGATCGTATTCATCGTACTATTAACTGGATTAGGAAATTTACTAATCATTTTAATCAGCGGACTTTTTACTTCAACACTCGAGTGGTTAGATATAAAACCGGCTGAACCAACTGCTGCATATGATGCCTGCGTATACTTTCTAAAAAATATGAGTGTTATACCTTTAGCTCTTGTTTATGTACTTAAAATGTGCGGGGTAAAACCAACGGACAATTAGATATTCGATTTTGATACAGTTTTAATCATTTTGGAATATACTTCTGCCAATTTAACAGAAGTATATTCCTTTTATCAGGAAATAATATGGTTATTCATTCAAGCAGAATCCACCACACCTCTTTGGAAAGTTTCGCTTCATATTATTTTTCCAATCCTTGAAGTTCATTAACCGTAATGAATTTATATCCTTCTTTTGATAAGGACTGTAATATTCCTTCAATCGCTCTTAATTCTTCCCCAGACTGATCGTACATTGGGTGCATTAATATGATTGAGCCCGGCTTTACATTTTTGATTACATAATTTATTTTGTCTTTGGATGAGGTATAGTAAGTATCTGGTTCAATATCCCAAGTAATGGTATCTCTATTATGTGTATACAAGTAATAAGGCACACCTACTAGTTTTTTTCCATACGGAGGCCGAAAGTCGATCTCACCACTATATCCAGCCTTACGAATAAGTTTGTCCGTTTTTTCAATTTCATTCTTGATAAAAGAAGGAGATCGAAAAACCATTCTTTGATGAGAATACGTATGATTTCCAATTTGATGCCCCGCAGCTACTATCTTTTTCGCTTCATCTAGATTCTTTTCCAAGTCACTCCCGATGAGAAAAAAAGTAGCTTTTGCATTGTAGCGATCCAACAAAGCAAGAATATCATCTACATTTTTTGTTGGTCCATCATCAAATGTCAATGCAATTACCTTTTGGCTAGTCTCCACCTTGTCAGTGATTCCTCCAAACAACTGAAAGGTTCTCGAATTTATTAATTTCCACATCCCAAACAAAGCGAGAATGACTATTAAGATACTGATTCCTATCATCTTCAATTTTTTCTTCATACATAAAGCCTTCCTTTTATGCATTTATATTTACATATCCCTTAGAAATGGCATAAAGAATCAGCCGTGATAGATTAAGGCTGAGTGATATTCGTTTCTACCTCGCTCTCCTCGTTATTGCCAAGCTCAGCACTTCCAACTGTAACAGAAGCTGAAGCTGATTCACTAATACCAACATCGTTTCATGTATAAGTTTTAACCTTTCCATTAACCCCATTTTGATGGCTAATTTCAGATGTTTTCAGTTAATTTATTTCGCATTTGAGTAGCTGCGAAAAGTGCTACTTTGTCTTGTAATACTTCTCCAGGTTTGTTTCCATTTCCAAGAATATATCCGGCAAATTCAATTCCCATAAAATCAAAAATGTATTGAAATTGTTGAATCAAAGGCAGTCCTTTAATGTAAGGATCATCTCCTCCAACAGCAATAACAAACGCTTTTTTTGAAGCCATCTTACTCTTGAAATCAGGATATTTCGGGTCCCTTAAAGTTTGTGACCATCGATCAATAAAGTTTTTCATTGTGCCTGACATGCTATACCAATAAATTGGAGTAGAGAATATTAAAATATCATGCGGGAGTATACGATCAATGATTGAATTATAATCATCATTTCTTTCTTGAAAACCTTCTTTCGAGTGACGCATGTCTATAATGGGTTGGATATTAAAATCTCTTAAATAAATTTTTTCAGTAGCTATTCCTTGAATTACCCGCTCTGTCAGTATCTCCGAATTTCCATTAGGACGAGTTCCCCCATATATCACTGCTATTGACATTGTCATTTCCCCTTTTCCATTAAACTAAAATTTACGATTTGTCCTAAAAAATCCATTGGCATCTTTCCGAGTGGAGTAAATTGAAAAATCATTTATTTATGATTCGGTTCTTTCCTTGTTGGTTCCTAAAAAACCATTTACTTATGATACGGTTCCCCTCGGTTAATCCGAAACGCACGATAAATTTGCTCAAGCAAAATAAGGCGCATGAGTTGGTGTGGGAAAGTCATTTTGGAAAACGACAATGCCTCGTCAGCACGAGCCATCACTTGTTTGCTTAAGCCAAGCGATCCGCCGATAACAAAAACCACTTTGCTTTTTCCATAAGTGGCAAGCTCATCGAGGCGAGCGGCGAATTGTTCGGACGATTTCATTTTCCCTTCAATGGCAAGCGCAATAACATGGGCATCGTGTGGAATTTTCGCCAACAGCCGCTCACCCTCGCGCTGTTTAATTTGTTCTTCCTCGAGTTCGCTAGCCCGCTCAGGGGTTTTTTCATCAGCGACTTCGATGATTTCTATTTTGGCGTATGCAGATAGGCGCTTTGTATACTCTTGCACCCCTGCGATCAAGTATTTTTCTTTCAACTTACCTACAGCTGCAATGGAGATATGCACAAGTAATCCCTACCTTATAAACAACTTATCAACAACAATTATCCACATATACACAACACATATCCACATGTTGTGCAAAAATATCATTTTCCTACTACATATACAGCCGTTTTTTCACAAAATCGGCACTGTTGTTCATTGTTATCCACAGGTTCGATATCAGGCGCCTGTTCTGTCTCATCCACATATTCGTCAATGGCGATATCAATATGTTCTTCACATGTGAATATCATCTTTCTCGCCCCTTTCCTTGTGGAAAAAAGAAGGAGCGTTCCCGCTCCCTTCGCTGTTTTTTTTGTTTAGTACGACTCGGGCGCCAGTTTCATCGTGATCGTCCGCTTTTTCCCATCACGATAAAACGTGACTTCCATTTGCTCTCCAACTGATTTTTTCGTATACAAATACTTGCGTAAATCAAGCACGTTACGGACTTTTTCGCCGTCTAGTGCCACGATGACGTCAAACTGCTGCAAACCTGCTTGCGCAGCCGGCGACATCGGCACAACTTGGATGACTGCTACTCCTTCTGTCACGTTCGACGGTAAATGAAGCGTCGCCTTCAAATGGTACGATGGGATGTCGCTGAGTGAGCGGAGCTCTACCCCCATGTATGGCCGACGTACTTGTCCGTATTTTTCCAAGTCGGAAATAATCGGGATGGCTGCATTGATCGGAATGGAAAATCCGATCCCTTCTACCGCTTCTTGAGCAATTTTCATCGAATTAATTCCGATCACTTGTCCTTTCATGTTCACGAGAGCACCGCCACTGTTGCCAGGGTTAATCGCCGCGTCTGTCTGCAATACTTCCGCGTTCCAGTCCGGTGTGCCGTCTTGATCCAAGTCGACTTCCACCGTCCGGTTCGTCCCAGAAATAATTCCTTGCGTCACCGATCCAGCAAACTGTAAACCAAGCGGATTGCCGATAGCGATGACCGGCTCACCCAGCTTCACTGTATCAGAATTGCCGAATTGGGCGACTTTTTTTACGTGTTTCGCGTCAATTTCCAACACAGCTAAATCCATGAGCACATCGCTGCCGAGCAGCTTGGCCGGCACTCTCGTTCCATCTTTTAAACTCACTTCCAACTGGCTAGCGTTTTCAACGACATGGTGGTTCGTGACAACAAACGCTCGGCCACCAGCCTTTTTATAAATAACGCCCGACCCAACACCGGCTTCGCCTCCTTGCGACCAAAAACCCGCTGCCTGAATATTGACGACGCCGACAACCGCATCGGACGCTTGATCGATCGCTTTCGTTACCGCTGTTGTCACATCAACAGAAACACTTTGCTGGATGGGGGGAGCCCCGTTTTCCCCTTCACGTTCTTCCTCTCCGCCCTGCGGCGGCACAACCTCATATGGGAGGACGTCCCAACGGGAAAGTGTCGGGATGGACATGAGGACGAGCAGCCCTCCTAGTATAGCACCGACAAGCGCAGAAACGAACGAACCGCTGCGCCGTTTTCGTCTCGTCTGTCCATTCGGTTCATAATGGTCATCGTAATATCCCATGCTCACCACCCCTTTCTCATTCATCTCCATCCCTCATTATAATCATGAGCAGGACAAAAAATCCAACAAATGCATTTTCTTCAGTTTAGACAAAAGAGGCATCACACATACGCCAACGCTGTCGCTTGACGCGGGTCAGTATCGTACAGACGAAAGCGGTCGCCGACCTCCAGACCCCTCTGCTCAAGCGTTTGCGTCACGGTCATGCGCGCCAGCTCCTTCATATTGTTATCTTGGCTTAAATGGGCTAAATAAATTTGTTTCGTCCGTTCGCCAATCACATCAGCGAGCACAAGCCCCGCTTCTTCATTGGAAATATGGCCGACATCACTTAAAATGCGGCGCTTGACGTTCCACGGATATCTCCCCATTCGCAACATCCCGACATCATGGTTACTCTCCAATACAAATACGTCGGCGTTTTCAATCGTCTTTTTCATCCGCTCACTCACATAGCCGGTATCCGTGAGCAAGGCGAGCTTTTTCTCTCCATAGTGGAAGACGTAAAACATCGGCTCGGCTGCATCGTGGGAAACACCGAATGATTCAACGTCAACATCGCCAAACGTTTTCACCGTGCCGAGCGGAAAGACAAATTTCTGCTCGGTCGGGATGTCACCGATGGCCTGCTCCATTGCCCGCCACGTTTTTTCATTCGCATAAACCGGCAGACGGTACTTGCGGGCGAGGACGCCGAGCCCTTTAATGTGGTCGCTATGTTCATGGGTCACAAGCAGCGCATCAAGCTGCTTCGGATGGCGGCCGATTTCCGCGAATAGCTGCTCGAGCTGTTTGCCGCTCAAGCCGGCATCGACAAGCAGGCGCTGGCTGTCTGTTTCGATGTAAAAGGCGTTGCCAGTACTGCCGCTTGCTAGTACACTAAATCGCATTGTCATTTGTTTTCACTCCAACACATTTCCTTGATCATTAATGACTTGCCCTTCAAACGCGTTGACAAAATAGTCTTTTTTCCGGTTGACCACGATATGCCATGTCGGTGTCAACACTTGCGAGGCAGTAAATTGGACAAGTCCATAATAGCCAAGCTCGATTCTAGTGACGTGATCCCCTGGCTGCAAATGTCCTCTTCGATACAGCGTCTCAATCGCCTTAATGGCCGGAACGACATCCTGTTTCCGTTCGTATTTTTCCAAGTCAACGAGCATCGTCTGTTCGTAGGAAAGCGCCTCTTTTTGCTCATTGACGTGGATGACAAGCTTGCTGTTTTCGTTGTCATAAATCATTTTCCCGTCATATACTTGGTAGCAAATCACTGTACCTTTCTTTTTGTCAAATGACCAAAAGGCATATTGTTCCCCATTTAAGATGTGCCGCTGTAAAAACTCGCTCAGTTGGTACTGATCTTCGAAGTTGAAAGCGACCGGATGAGTGAACGTCCCTTTCAACTTTGTTTCTCCTTCAATTTCTACCTTTTGTCCGGATAGTTTTTTCGTATCGGCACTAGTAAACGACCGACTTTTACCGCTAACATACACCGCTTTTGTCACTTCTTTTGGCAAATCGACATATGTAATGCCGTTCGCTTCGAGCTGTTCTTCAATCGTCGTTTCTAAAATAACGTCAAGCTGACTGCTGTTTCGTTTCTCCATAAACTGATAAATTAAAAAACAATCAAGGATGAGGAACACAATAATAAAAATCGTCTTCGTTTTACTCCAATCCATTGGTTCCCCCTCCTCTGCTCTCTCTACCGACACTCACTTTTTTCCACGTTTGCCCATACAAATAAAACCATGCCGGTTCAAGACGGATCACCTTTTCCCGTTCTGGATCTTTGATGAGCTCATAGCCGATGGCAATATCTTTCACGAGCGCTTTACGGACGTCTTTCATTGCTTCGATCTGTTTGACAATATCTCGGCCGGACGGCAACGTTGTCGGTGTACGGTTACGGTCATCAATTTCAAGGCGGAACAGCGGGCGCTGGTACTTCATTAAATCGCTTGCTCCCCATGTTTCCACAATTTCTGACATGCCATATTCGTTAAAAACCGGATAGCCGTTCACAACAAGGCGGAAAATGATTTTCCGGTCCTCTTCACTCCAGCGGACAAAATGGTACAGATCGGTCCATCCACCATGTTCATTGACAAAATTGATGCTTTTTTGAATGAGATGAGTTTCCGATTTGGTTTGACTCATATCCGAGGCGCGCGCTGCTGGATTGACATACAACAGCGTTCGTTGGAGAAAATCAACGTTCATCAGCCGTGAACCATCGGTATATTCTTCACCAAACGGAATCAAGTCTTTTTTAACAAAACTCGGATCGCTAAAAAGCGCCTCTTTAAATTTATCGACATCTAATTCATCGGTATAGTATTGCAAGCTACTGAGCGCCACTTCGCTTTCCGGCAAGTAAAGCTGTTTCGTCTCGCTGACTGGATATGCAAAATAACGGGCAAAATGGTTTGTTTCTTTCGTCAGCCGTCTGATTGCCACCAGCGAAGCGTCACTAGCAACCGCTTTATAAATTTTTTGCTTGTCCGTTGCCATAAAATACACTGGAAACTCATCGTCTCCTTCAAGTGGAACGAGAATACGGTCGAATGACAAATCGTCCAATCCTTTATCATCTACAGTGAAAATTAATCGGTATATGTCAATGGGGATTTCGTCTGGATAAATAATTTCCAGCCGCTCCTTGCCATTTAAAAACGTAAAAAACTTTCCTGCCGGAACAGAAGACGAAATGTTTTCGAAGTCGTCAAGCGTCCATTTTTTTATTTCTTTCAACACTTCATTTTTCTCTTCTTCTTTCGTCACGGCATAGTGGGCACCGTTTTTATGGATAATCATCTGTTTGGGCTGCACGACCATCGCCGTATCGACTTGTGTATTGCTCACGGAAACGTGCTGAATATAATCATCGTTTTGCAGCACATCATATTTCGGATAGTATGTCCATAAAACAAACGTCAACGTAATGCTGATCAGCACGAGCACCGTCAACACGACTGTTTTAATCTGCTCATACATTGTACCAGTCATCCTTTTGTTCTCGTTCTAATGGCAACGTAAAGTAAATCGTCGTCCCTTTATGTTCTTTGCTTTCCGCCCAAATTGTCCCACCGTGGGCGATCACCAATTCTTTGGCAATGGCCAGTCCAAGGCCGGTGCCACCCAATTTGCGCGACCGTGCCTTATCGACCCGGTAAAAACGCTCAAAAATTTTGGCCAAATCCGCTTTCGGAATGCCGACTCCTTCATCGCTGATACTAATGATGATTTCATCAGCCAGCTCGCGCACCCGAAACGTGATCGTCCCACCTTGGGGAGAGTATTTTATTGCGTTGGAAATGATGTTATCCAACACTTGCGTAATTTTATCTTCATCCACTTCAATGAAAATCGCCTCGCGTGGAATGTTGCGAACAAACCGGATATTGTCGCTTTTCGTCAGTTCAAACCGGTCAATAATTTTGTGAAAATAAGCCGAGAAGTTGATCCACGTTTTCTTCAGTTTATAGTCTTTGCTGTCTAGTTTCGATAGATGGAGCAAATCGTTGACGAGCCGAATCATCCGCTCGGTTTCATTTTGCACGACTTGAATGAATCTTGGTGTGATCTCTTTATCTTGCCAAGCACCGTCAGCCAACGCTTCTAAATAACTTTTCATCGTCGTCAGCGGCGTGCGCAATTCATGCGACACATTGGCGACAAACTGCCGCCGTTCGCGGTCGATTTTTTCCTGTTCAGTCACGTCGTGCAAGACGACGATCAACCCGTTGATCAGTCCGCCTTCTTTTTGAATGACTGACAACGAGGCGCGCAAAATATACAATTCCTCATCTGTGCTGAAATCCAAAATGAGCGAATCGTGCTCCTCGAGCAACGTTTCAAACGTATATTGATCGGCGATGCCAAGCACATCAACAATTGAACTCGACAGCACTGTTTCACGTGAAACATTCAAAATGTTGAGCGCTGCATCATTAATCAAAATGACGCGGCCGCGGCGGTCGGTCGCGATGACCCCGTCGGTCATATGTGTCAGCACCGACTCAAGTTTGCGCCGCTCCCCTTCCGTCGTTGCCTGCGCCTCCTGCAGCTTTTTTGTCAAGTTGTTAAACGTCATCGCCAGCTGCCCGATTTCATCGTAGCCATACACTTTCACCTTGCGTGAAAAATCGCCTCTCGTCATCGCCAGCGCTTGTCGGCGCATATCGGAAATGGGGCGGGTGATCGTGCGCGACAAAAAAATGCCGAGCACGGCGGTAATGGCGAGAGCGATCCCCGTTCCGGTCGCCAAAATCATATTAATTTGCCTCATTTGTGAAAAGACGTTTTCCATCGAGGCAATCACATAAATGACACCCTTGACTTCCCCACTCGTTTTGATCGGAGTTGAGGAAATGTACATCCGATAGCCTGTCTTCGAATCAAGCAGCATCCGGTCGACAATTTCACCCGTGACGAGCGAACGTTTCACATAAATCTCCGTCGTTCGCTTTCCGACGATGTTTTGCATATACGGATTGGACGTCGCCAATACTTTCCCTTTCTCATCGATGACGCGCACCTCTGAAATATCTTGGGAAACGAAATCATGAAGAAGCGAACGGATGTCTTCCTCCAATGTCGGGCTTTTCTCATCCCGCTCCCGACTCATTGCCTGCTCAACGTTATAAGCAAGCAGCGTCACCCGTTCGTTCAACGAGTTTTTGAAGTTTTGCACCAGTTCCGTTTCCAGCTTGCGGACGAAGTACACGCCAATAATTTGCATCGCAATGAGAATCAACAACACATAAATAATGACAAACTTAAAATGAATCGAACGAAACGGACCTAACTTTTTCATCTCGGCTCATGACTCCTGTTCCGGGTTGCGCAAGTAGTAGCCGACCCCCCGTCTAGTAACGATCCATGACGGGTGAGAAGGGTTATCCTCAATTTTTTCACGCAGCCGTCTTACCGTTACATCGACCGTGCGTACATCGCCATAATAGTCATAACCCCAGACCGTTTGCAACAAATGCTCGCGCGTCATCACTTGGCCAATATGTTTCGCCAAATAGTGGAGCAGTTCAAATTCGCGGTGAGTCAATTCAATCGTTTCCCCGCGCTTTTGTACGACATACGCGTCCGGACGGATTACAAGCGGACCGACGACGATTTCATTCGTTTCGCTCTCCTCTTCCTCTTGGGTCGCTGTTTGCGCATGGCGGCGCAAGTTCGCTTTCACCCGCGCCAATAGCTCCCGCGTGCTGAACGGTTTGGTGACATAATCGTCTGCTCCGAGCTCCAGTCCAAGCACTTTATCAATCTCCGAGTCTTTCGCCGTCAGCATAATAATTGGCATATCGTATTTTTTTCGCACTTCGCGGCATACTTCCATCCCATCTTTTAGCGGAAGCATAATATCAAGCAAAATTAAATCCGGCATTGTTTCTTCTACTTTTTGAAGCGCTTCTTCACCGTCGTAAGCGCAAATCACTTCGTATCCTTCTTTTTGTAAGTTAAATTGCAAAATATCAGCAATCGGTTTTTCATCATCAACAACTAAAATGCGTTTTTCCATCTCGTTCACATCCTTCCCTTTTGCGATGGAATGCTATCATTACTAATTTATCATGTTATGAAAATGAAATCATCCTTTGTCGATTGCCATTTTGAGGGGGAGGCTGATCGACTTTTTCTCCTTAAAGGCAAGTGGCTTCGAAAATGTGATCTCCGGCGCGAAAACAATGAAAAAGGCATAGACGCACAAGCATCTATGCCTGCTTCCTATCGACCGTCACTCGCTTACGCGTAGACGCTGCGGACGACATTCGTTTGCGAGCGATCCGGGCCGACGGAGAAAATCGAGAGCGGGATGCCGGTGAGCTGGGAAATGCGCTCGACATAGTGGCGAGCGTTCGCCGGCAGCTCGTCCAAGCTTCTCACACCAGTAATGTCTTCCGTCCAGCCTGGCAGCTCTTCATAAATCGGCTCACATTCGGCCAATACTTTTAAGCTGGCTGGAAATTCTTCAATCACTTCACCACGATAACGGTAGGCCACGCAAATTTTCAATGTTTCAATACCGGTTAAGACGTCAATCGAATTGAGCGACAAGTCGGTGATACCGCTCACCCGACGGGCGTGGCGGACGACGACGCTGTCAAACCAGCCGACGCGGCGCGGACGGCCGGTTGTCGTCCCATACTCGCGGCCGACTTCGCGGATGCGGTCGCCAATTTCATCGTGCAGCTCGGTCGGGAACGGCCCATCGCCGACGCGCGTCGTGTATGCTTTCGCCACCCCAACGACATGTTTAATTTTCGTTGGGCCGACACCAGCGCCGATCGTCACCCCACCAGCTACCGGGTTGGATGACGTAACAAACGGATATGTCCCTTGGTCGATATCGAGCATGACACCTTGCGCCCCTTCAAACAAGACGCGACGCCCTTCATCGAGCGCATTGTTCAACACGACTGATGTGTCGCAAACGTACTTAGCGATTTGTTGACCGTACTCGTAGTATTCTTCGAAAATGTCCTCGTGCCGGAAGCCTTCGACCCCGTACACTTTTTCAAACAACATGTTTTTCTCTTCTAAATTGCGGGCCAACTTTTCCGCGAACACATCGCGGTCAAGCAAATCAACGATACGAATGCCGATGCGCGCCGCTTTGTCCATGTATGCCGGGCCAATCCCTTTTTTCGTCGTGCCGATTTTGTTCGCACCTTTCCGCTCTTCCTCGAGCCCATCCAGTTTCAAATGGTATGGCAAAATAACATGAGCGCGGTTGCTAATGCGTAAATTATCCGTCGAAATGCCGTGTTCATGCAAATATGAGAGTTCAGCGACAAGCGCTTTCGGGTCGACAACCATTCCGTTGCCGATGACACAAATTTTATCTTTATAAAAAATGCCCGACGGGATTAAGTGCAGCTTGTACTTTTCCCCGTTAAACACGATCGTGTGTCCGGCGTTGTTTCCTCCTTGGTATCGGGCAATCACTTCCGCATTTTCCGATAAAAAGTCAGTAATTTTTCCTTTCCCTTCATCGCCCCATTGTGTGCCGACAACAACAACTGACGACATGGCGAGCACCTCCAGTTTCCACGGTCTAAACATTGTAAGTGTAACAGTTTTCAGGCATAAAGTCAATGAAACACGAACATTAAAAACAATTATAAACTATTTTATTCGTTTATTAACCAGAGACATGAAAAGAGGCGATGCCATTGGCATCGCGCTGTTTTATGCTCCTGGCGGAATTTGCGCCTCATCGAAACGGCGCTCTAAGTTCACAAATTTATTATACTCTTTAATAAAAGCAAGCTGTACCGTCCCCACTGGGCCGTTACGCTGTTTCGCGATAATGATCTCGATAATATTTTTGTTCTCGGAATCTTTGTTGTAATAATCATCCCGATATAAAAAAGCGACGATATCAGCGTCTTGCTCAATGCTTCCGGATTCACGAATGTCGGACATCATCGGCCGCTTGTCTTGGCGCTGCTCAACGCTGCGCGACAGCTGTGACAAGGCGATGACTGGCACTTCGAGCTCGCGGGCGAGCGCCTTTAACGAACGGGAAATTTCCGATACTTCCTGCTGGCGGTTTTCTTTGCTGCGTCCGCTTCCTTGGATAAGCTGCAAATAGTCAATGACGATCATGCCAAGGCCGCTTTCTTGTTTCAGACGACGGCACTTGGCGCGAATATCACTGACGCGGATGCTCGGCGTATCGTCAATATAAATGCCAGCGTTCGATAAGCTCCCCATCGCCATCGTCAGCTTACCCCAGTCTTCCGGCGTCAGTTGGCCGGTGCGCAAGTTTTGTGCATTGATATTTCCCTCGGCGCAAAGCATCCGCATCACGAGCTGCTGGGCACTCATTTCTAAACTGAAAATGGCAACATTTTCGTTTGCTTTTGTGGCTACGTTCTGCGCGATGTTTAAAGCAAACGCCGTTTTCCCGACCGACGGCCGGGCAGCAACGATGATCAAATCGCTCCGCTGAAAACCGGACGTCATCCGGTCAAGCTCAGTAAATCCCGTCGGGATGCCGGTAATTTCTCCGTTCCGGTTATGGAGCATTTCAATATTATCGTACGTTTGAACGAGAATATCCTTAATATTTTTAAAGGCACCTGAATGTTTCCGTTGGGAAACCTCCATAATTTTTTGTTCTGCTTCATCAAGCAGAAGGTCGATTTCGTCTTCCCTTGTATACCCGTCCTGGGCGATCGATGTCGCCGTACGGATGAGGCGGCGAAGCACCGATTTTTCTTCCACGATGCGGGCGTAATATTCAACGTTAGCCGCTGTCGGCACGGCATCGGCGAGCTCGCTTAAATATGAGACACCGCCGATCTCTTCAAGCTGCTCGGAAGCAGCGAGTTCCGCTGTCACTGTGACTAAATCAACCGGTTCGCCTTTGTCGGCGACACGAAGCATGGCGTGGAAAATTTTTTGATGGGCCGCGCGGTAAAAATCTTCTGGAATTAACATTTCCGAAGCGAGCGTTAACGCAGTGGGATCTAAAAACACGGCGCCAAGCACAGCCTGCTCGGCTTCAATGCTTTGCGGAGGAATTCGTTCAGAAAAAAGTTCACTCATCGTCTCACCACCTTTTCCCCTGTTAGCCGATAAGCAAGGAAGCCCCGCCGCAGCGGGCGGGGACATCTTCGCATCTTGGAGTGAACCGTCACCGTTATTTTTGTTCCGTCACGTGCACTTTTAATGTTGCTGACACTTCCGGATGAAGCTTCACCGGCACGTTCGTATATCCGAGGGCGCGAATGGCATCGTTAAGCTCGATTTTCCGCTTGTCGAGCTTTAGGCCGTGCTGGGCTTGCAGCGCCTCAGCAATTTGCTTGCTCGTGATCGAGCCGAACAAACGGCCTCCCTCACCTGCCTTCGCCGCAATTTCCACTGTCAGCTTTTCAAGCTGCTCTTTTAACTTTTTGGCATTCGCCAGCTCTTCCGCCGCTTGGCGCTGTTCTTTTTGTTTTTGCGCTTCGAGTGCTTTTAAATTCGCTGGCGTCGCTTCAATGGCCAACCCTTGTTTGAACAAAAAGTTGTTCGCATAACCGTCGGCAACGTTTTTGATTTCCCCTTTTTTCCCTTTTCCTTTTACATCTTTCAAAAAAATGACCTTCATACTGGCTTACCCCCCTCAAAATAGTCATGAATCGCTTCACGCAGCTGCTGCTCCGCCTCTCCGACCGTCACACCGGAAAGCTGAGCGGCAGCATTCGTTAAGTGCCCGCCTCCGCCAAGCCGTTCCATAATCACTTGCACATTGACATCGCCCAGCGAGCGGGCGCTAATGCCGACTGTTCCGTCGCCTCGCTTGGAAATGACGAACGAAGCGACAACACCGCTTAACGTGAGAAGCGTATCAGCCGTTTGCGCGATTAACACTTGGTCATGCACTTCGTTCTCGTCTCCTTTAGCGATGGCAATGCCATGTTCATCGATTGCTGCCCGCTCAATCAATTTTGCCCGTTTAACGTAATTGGCCACGCTTTCCCGCAGCAGCTTTTGCACGAGCACCGTATCCGCCCCTTGAGCGCGCAAATATGAAGCCGCATCGAACGTCCGTGAACCGGTGCGGAGCGTGAAGCTCTTCGTATCAACGACAATGCCGGCAAGCAACGCTGTCGCTTCAAGCATCGAAAGTTTCACCCGTTTTGGCTGATACTCCAACAACTCAGTGACAAGCTCAGACGTCGACGAGGCGTACGGCTCCATATAGACGAGAATCGGCGCCTCGATAAACTCTTCACCGCGGCGATGGTGATCGATGACGACGATATGGTCGGCACGATATAACAGCCGTTCCTCAATGACAAGCGACGGCCGATGGGTATCAACAACGATCAAAAGCGTATCTTCCGTTATGAGCTCAAGCGCCTGTTCTGGCTTGATGCATCTTGCCCATAAATCGGCCTGTTTTTTCATTTCCTCAAGCAGCCGCTGCGCTCCAGCGTCTGTTTTCATAGCGTCAACAACAAGAAATCCTTCCTTTTGGTTCGATTGAACAACTTTTAAAATGCCAATGGCGGCTCCAAGCGCGTCCATATCCGGGTATTTGTGACCCATAATGAGCACTTTATCGCTCTCGGCAATCAGTTCGCGAAGCGCATGGGAAATGACGCGGGCGCGGACGCGCGTCCGCTTTTCCATCGGATTCGTTTTGCCTCCGTAAAACTTGACTTTTCCGTTTCCTTGCTTAATCGCCACTTGGTCGCCGCCGCGTCCTAACGCTAGGTCTAGGCTCGATTGAGCAAGCGTCCCAAGTTCGGGAAGCGAGGACACGCCGGCACCGATGCCGATGCTTAACGTAATCTGGGCCTGATGTTTTGCCGTTTGTTCACGCACTTCGTCCAAAATCGAAAACTTACTTTTTTCCAATTGCGTCAATATATGCTCGTTTAATACAGCAATAAACCGGTCGGAGGACGTTCGTTTTAAAAAGATGCCGTAATCATTCGCCCAACGGTTTAATACGGACGTGACAAGGCTGTTCATTTGGCTCTTCGCTTGATCGTCCATTCCTTGGGTAATCTCATCGTAATTATCAAGAAAAATGATCGCCAACACCAATCGCTCTGTCTCATAACGCCGTCTCAGCTCCATATGCTCAGTAACATCGAAAAAGTAAAGAAGCCGTTCATGGCGGTGGACGATCACTTTCAGCTGTTTTCCATTCAGTTCAATGATTTCTTCGTCGGTTTTCCCTTTTTTCACAAAAGCAGCCAACGGTTCGGAAAGTTCAGCGAGCGAACGCCCAATTAATGTCTGTTCTTTAAAACAAGCTGCTAAAAACCGGTTCGACCATTCGATTTTGTCTTCCTCATCGAGGAGCAGAATACCGATCGGCATCTGCATCAGCGCTTCCTCGCTGACTTTTTTTACTCGGTATGACAAGTTGGAAATATATTGTTGCAGCTCCTTGTGTAAAGAGCGTTGCGACCAAATGACGTAATAAAGCAAAAAACCAACACCGAGAAGACCGACGAGCCCAAGCATCCATTGAAAATAAAACAAGCTAACAGCCATAAGCACCGCCAAGGCGGCTAACGCATAGGACGGATAACGGTACGTTTTCCTTTCGTAAAAATGAGACATTCAAGTCAGCTCCTACACTGCAAAAATGGCTTACTTTATCCAATTATTATATGCGGCGGCGCAAATCAAATCCTAAATCAATTATACCGAATATCGCCACAAGATAAAGTAGAAAAGGCAGGAATAAGCAAATAACCGTCCCCGCGACAACAACACCTTTTCCTATGCCTTTTTTGTAAGCGGCGTAGTACAAAAATGAAAACCCCTGAACAATCAAGGCAAGCTGCAACACGTAAGATACGTTCAATACAGCAATGTATGTAAATGTTCCCTCTTTAAGCGGAAATAGGGATAAAACGAGCACAAGGACATAAATCCATAACACGCTTTTGGGCAAGGAAAGCTCACGAAACGGCGGCCACGTGCCGACTGGCAGTTTCAGACGTTTCATGACTGGAAGCGAGACAATAATCGTCACGTACGCCAACACAAACGAGGCGACGAAAAACAAAGTCGGAGTCATGTAACTAATCAGCACAATGGCTTGCTCAAACTGTTTTTTCATCTCCGTCGGCGGTGTTTGCCCCATTCCTTCCATGACGCGCATTGCCGTATCAAATGATTCACGCACTAGCGCGAGTGTATCTTGGATCATATCAACTTGCAAAAATTGAATCGAAATGACATAGTCAAGCACAATGTTGGCTAAAAATACGAGCGCACCAATAAGCAAAACAAGGTAACGATTTTTCTTTTTCACCAGCATCGCGCCGACCGCTATGCCAAAAGTTCCGAACATAAGCGCCATCGGCAGCGACAAAAGCGATCCGATCAAACCGGAGACGACAAGCGCCGCCGCAAGCAGCAACCACGCGGGAATGAGCCCGTGGCGCATCGTAAACACCATAAACGGAAGCGCTAAAAACAAAGCAGCAATGAAACCGATAAACGGCACGTATAACGCGAGCAAAAGCAAAACGGCAAACAATGCCAATTCAATCGCTGCTTCAGTGAGAGCATGCGTCTTTCGCAATGAACGTTCTCCTTTCCGTCTAGTGATCAGCATAAATAGAAAAAAGCAGTAAGGTCCCCCTTACTGCTTTTTTCAGCTCACTCGTCCGCAACATACGGCAAAAGCGCCATTTGGCGCGCGCGTTTGATCGCGACCGTCAATTTGCGCTGATATTTCGCGCTCGTTCCTGTCACGCGACGCGGTAAAATTTTGCCGCGTTCGGAAATGAATTTTTTCAGCAAATCAACGTCTTTGTAGTCGATATGCGTGATGTTATTCGCCGTGAAATAACATACTTTGCGGCGTTTGCCACGTCCACCTTTCCGTCCTGCCATGGTCCGTTTCCTCCTTTCTGTCCCTGTCTTCCTTATCAATTAAAACGGCAAATCGTCGTCAGAAATATCGATCGGTTGGCCGTCATTGGCGAAAGGATCTTCATCAATGCGGCCAATCCCTTTTTCGTTCGGGTATCGGTGGTTCTGATCTTGTCCGAATGGGAACGGATCCCCATAGTAGCCGCCTGCTGCTGCCCCACGTTGCTCGTTGCTTCCTTTTGGCTCAAGAAATTGGACGTTATCAGCCACCACTTCCGTCACATACACGCGCCGGCCTTCTTGGTTTTCATAGCTGCGAGTTTGCAGCCGGCCGTCCACTCCGGCTAAGCTTCCTTTTTTTAAGAAGTTAGCGACGTTTTCTGCCTGGCGACGCCAAACAACACATTGGATAAAATCAGCTTCACGCTCGCCCTGCTGGTTTGTGAACGGGCGGTTGACCGCGAGCGTAAATGTGGCAACAGCCACTCCGCTTGGAGTGTAGCGCAACTCCGGATCTCTCGTTAACCTGCCGACCAAAATGACGCGGTTAATCATCAGAACCACCTCTTAACATATACCAAAAATTATTTTTCTTCTTTTACGACGATATGACGGATGATATCTTCGCTAATGCGCGCTAAGCGATCAAATTCTTGCACCGCTTGCGGTTCTGCCATGACGTTGAGAATCATGTAATAACCGTCACGGTATTTTTCAATTTCATAGGCTAAACGGCGTTTGCCCCAATCCGTCACATTCGTAATCTCCGCACCTTTTTCTTTCAACACGTTGTTGAAGCGTTCGACGACAGCTTGTCTTGCTTCATCGTCCATGTTCGGGCGGATGATATACATGATTTCGTATTTTCTCACGCTCGTCACCTCCTTTTGGTCTAAACGGCCCTTCCGCTGAAGGGCAAGGAGTAATAGCCATTACTCACATTCGTTGATTATACCACGATTGCAAGTGATAAGCAAGGGCATGTCTCGCATTCTGGCTGCGCAAACATCTTCCAGCGCCATTGCGGAAAACAGCGTACCAGTTAGAGAGTTTTCCTTCGGCAAATGTGATCGTTTTTCCTCGAACTTGCCGTTATGTTACACGTTAAACCGGAAGTGCATAATATCGCCATCTTGCACTTCGTAATCTTTTCCTTCGAGGCGCACTTTGCCGGCTTCCCGCGCTGCCGCCATCGATCCAGCAGCGACTAAATCAGCGTACGAAACAGTTTCAGCGCGAATAAATCCACGTTCAAAGTCAGAGTGAATAATGCCAGCGCATTGCGGCGCTTTCATTCCTTTCCGGAACGTCCATGCTCGTACTTCTTGCTCACCGGCAGTGAAAAATGTGGCCAGTCCCAGCAAGCTGTAAGCAGCGCGGATAAGCTGGTCAAGACCAGACTGCTTAATGCCGAGCTCTTGCAAAAACTGTTGTTTTTCTTCGTCGCTGAATTCAGCGATTTCTTCTTCAATTTTAGCGCAAACGACGATGACCTCAGCATTGTCGCTCTTCGCAAACTCGCGCACTTCAGCAACGAACGGATTGCTATCTGGATCAACCACATCTTCTTCCCCGACATTAGCGACGTAAAGCATTGGCTTTGTCGTCAACAAATGTAGCTGTTTAACGACTCTCATCTCTTCATCAGTGAATTCGACCGTACGCGCCGGTTTGCCGGCTTCAAGCGTCTCTTTTAATCGCAGCAAAATGTCGTATTCAAACGCTGCTTCTTTGTCTTTTTGCTTGGCAATTTTGCCGACCCGTTCGATTCGTTTGTCTACTGTTTCTAAATCGGCGAAAATAAGCTCCAAATTGATCGTTTCAATATCGGCTAGTGGATCGACCTTGCCGGCAACGTGGGTAATGTTTTCATCGTTAAAACAACGAACCACTTGGCAAATCGCGTCCACTTGACGAATGTGCGATAAAAACTTGTTGCCGAGCCCTTCTCCTTTGCTCGCTCCTTTGACGATGCCGGCAATATCGGTAAATTCAAAGACGGTCGGCACCGTGCGCTTCGGCTGGAACATTTCCATCAGTACATTTAACCGCTCATCAGGTACTTCGACGACACCAACGTTCGGTTCAATCGTACAAAACGGATAGTTGGCTGATTCAGCTCCTGCCTTTGTAATCGCGTTAAACAACGTCGATTTGCCGACGTTCGGCAAGCCGACAATTCCTGCTGTCAATCCCATTCGTCCCACTCCTCTTTCCCGTTCGCATCTTCCCTCATTATATGGGCTGGCAAGAAAAATGACAAGCGTACCGCCAGTCTGTTCTGGAAAAAGCGTTTTTTAGGTCGTTTCTCTTTCTTTCAGCACTATTTTTTGAATGTGAACTAAACAGTCATACAGTGTACTGCCGCAGCCGTTGCCCGACTCCAAATCCAACGTGAGTACGTTAAACGAACCGCCAAACGCCTCCCCATTGTCCTTCATCAATATTGATTGTTCCCGGATAAGCACCATCAAACACTTTGAACGTGCCGGCGAGCGAGCCGCAGTCGTTGTAGACAAGCACCTGATCACCATCAGTGTGCCCTCTTTCGTCGGCAACATCGGCTGCAACTTCAATGTGAACCATCTGCAATGCCGGAATGAGCGGATAGTGCTGCAAATGGTTCGACCCGAGCGGATGGATCGTCAGCAACCGGTACGGATATTTCGCGGCCAATAACGGATTCGATTCTTTTGATTCAGCCGGATACATGATTTGGAGACGGCCATCCATCCCTTTTTGTCGAACAATGTTAGATATGAGCTCATATTTGCCGCTTGGCGTTTGAAAGCGACGGTCGCACCATGGCACCGGTTCGACAGGCAAAAAAACGCGGTGCTCTGCCTTCAGCCGTTCAAGCGTAATGCCGTCTCGTTCCAAAGGTCGAAGCGCCATCGCGAGAAACTGCTCGTGCGTATAGGCAAATTCATCTGCAAAGCCTACGCGCTTCGCCAGCTCCGTCCAAATCCAAAGGTCGGGATTTGCCTCGCCCGGCGGAATGAAAATGAGATACTTACTCGATGGATTCTGTCTAATGGTTGCATATCAATGCATGTTCGTCCGGGCGACGTTTCGCTCCCAAATAACGATATGACGACTATTCCTTGATATCTTCTGGTGAATGACTGTACGCGTTGCCAAAATCTCACGTTTGCGCTTCAATCCCCGCACCCCAGCAAAGGCTGCCGACAAGTTCCATCACTCCACCATAGCAGTTGAAAAAACGTCGGTCCAAATTTTTCAACAGCCCGTTATTGGCGTAATCATGGTTACGAAGCACAGCTGTCGGACCGAACCGTTTTTTAATTCCCGCACGTTTCGAGCAATATCATCAAACGTCTCTTTCCACGAAACACAGATAAACTGCCCGTTCACTTTTTTCAGTGGATAAAGGAGACATTCCTTAGCATTGACCCGCTCTTTCAACATTCGTCCGCACCTGCAAATGCTCCCTTACGTGATCGGGTGTGGTTCATCGCCGTCAATGCGCACGACTTTTCCTTCCTTCACCGTCACTTTCAACCCGCATACCCTAGCCATTGAGCGGGCATGACGTCACATGCGTGATTTCCATCCTTTTCCCTCTTAATTAACAAAAGAGCATGGGACAGCTGCCCATGCTTTTTTGGTTCGCATTTCTCTATTCCTCGTGCTTGACTAACACTTTTTTCATTTTACGGATAAACTCTTTGCGCGGCAAAAGAACACTATGGGCGCATCCTTCACATTTAATGCGAATATCAGCGCCTAGACGGATCACCTTCCAACGGTTCGTACCGCACGGATGCGGTTTTTTCATTTCAACGATATCATACAAACCAAATTCTTTCCCTTCCATCCACTCACCCCCATATCATCACGATTGTTCCCTTTGCCGCTTCACCGCAGACTGTTCGTCTTCATCCCGGCGATGCAGCACGAGTCGTGGATACGCAACTTCGATCCCTCGTTCGTCTAAAAGCATCTTTACTTCTTTGCGAATGGCTCTTCCTATACCGATATGGCACATCGGTTTTGTTTCACATACAATGCGGAGCACGACTTCCGGACCGGTCACATTTTGCACGCCGAGCAGTTCCGGCGGAGCGACCATATCTTCATATTTTGCCGGCAGCTGCGGCAGAAGCTCGCGAATTGCTTGTTCTGCCTCTTCAATATCCTCTTCGTAAGCGATGCTGACGTCTACAACCGCCAAGCTATTATGAAGCGAATAGTTTGTCACTTGCGTGATGCTGCCGTTCGGTAAAATGTGCACTTCTCCAGTCCAACTTTTAATTTTCGTCACCCGCAACCCAATTTCTTCCACATACCCTTCAAAATTGTCGATGCGCACGTAATCGCCGACAGCAAACTGGTCTTCAAAAATGATGAAAAATCCGCTAATGATGTCTTTCACTAAACTCTGCGCCCCGAAGCCAACGGCCAAGCCGACGACGCCAGCCCCGGCCAACAGCCCTTTAACGGGAACACCCAACGTATCTAAAATCATCAATAACGCAATAAAATATAATGCGTATGTAATGACGTTGTCGAGCAGTCGCGCTAGCGTCATCTCCCGACGTTCCGAAAATCGGAGCGGTGCTTTCTGGCGCATTTTGAATGCATTATGGACGGCCATTTTCAATACTTTCACCGCTACGGCGCATATGAGTAGGATAAGAATAATATAAAGCGTCTTTTTTCCGATCTCAGTCCACAAGCTCTCATCTGTCAAAAACTCAAAGAACGGATTCACCGTTTTTTCAATTGTCTTCAACGTTGACGACACCTCTACCTTATTTCATTCTGCGCTTTTTATTTTAACAAGATCGATCGTTGATTTGTAGTCATGCACCAGATGAAAAAGAAAAACAAACGTCAAGATGTATATCATTCTTTTATTTTCCGTATACTGTTAATACTTTTGAATCGAAAGTAGGAGTGAAGTGAATGAGCATACCGTCGATATTTTTCTCTTCCAAGGAGGATAGAAATCGTATTTTTTACGATGAACAAGGAGCGGTGGCCGCGATTGCCTGGCGGATCGCTTCGCTGCTTCCGGATCCGCTCGTCCAACCGATCGCCATCGTCTGCATCGGCACAGACCGTTCAACCGGTGATTCGCTCGGACCGCTTGTCGGCACGATGCTACAGGAGAAGCCATTGACCCGCTTTCACGTCTACGGAACGCTTGAAGAACCGATCCACGCTGTCAACCTAGAAGAAAAAGTGGAAGCCATTCAGCTCATTCATGGTGATCCATTTATGATCGCGGTCGATGCTTGTCTCGGACGGCTGAAAAGTGTTGGCGCCATCACTGTAGCCAAAGGACCGGTTCGCCCTGGAGCTGGGGTGAATAAACAGCTTCTTCCCGTCGGCGACGCCCATATTACCGGAGTAGTGAATGTGAGCGGATTTATGGAATTTTTCGTCCTGCAAAATACACGCCTTCATCTCGTCATGAATATGGCCAAAACGATCGCCAACGGCATTTATGAGGCAGAACGGCATCTCATCCGGAAGGAACGGCTTGCCGTCCAACCGTTTCCGAAAGATCGACATTCATTATGGTAGGTGGCCAATCCCCCTCTTGACAAGCTATTTCAAGAAGGGGATTTCTTTTTTCCTTCCCTTAAAGGTGTCGACAGCAACTTTTGTTAAACGAACGAAAGAATGAAAACAGCCGCTGCCGTTACAAGAATACTCGGCAACAAATTGGCCACGCGAATGTTTGTCAAACCAAGCATATTCAGCCCGATAGCTATAATTAAAATTCCCCCGGTTGCTGTCGATTCAGCGATAAACGCATCCAACACTTCCCTTGGCACAAATCGCTCGATTTGTGTCGCCAACAAAGCGATGCTGCCTTCGTATATGATAACGGGCAGCGTAGAGAAAATGACACCGATGCCAAGCGTCGTTGTCAAAATAACACTGGTAAATCCATCCAAAATCGATTTCGTATACAAGACGCTATGGTCGCCGCGCAACCCACTGTCAAGCGCCCCGACAATCGCCATCGCACCGATGACAAATAATAATGTCGCGCTGACAAACCCTTTCGCAATGCTTCCTTCCCCGTGGCCGCCGACTTTCTTCTCCAACCATTGGCCGAGCCGATTCAACTTTTCCTCCCAGTTCCAAAGCTCCCCGAGAATACCGCCAAAAACGAGGCTGAAAATGACGATAAGAAACTGCTCGCTTTTCATTCCCATCTGAATGCCAAGAAGTGCTACTGCTAGCCCGATGCCCCCCATTACTGTCTCTTTTACCCGTTCGGGAATACGGTGAAACCATTTTCCGATCAAGGCTCCGACAACAATGCTAATTCCGTTGACAATCGTCCCTAGCAATACCATGGTGTTCAATCCTCTCTAATAAAAATAAACCGGCCTTGGTTAAGGGCCGCTCTACTCATCGAACTGTACGTCAAGTAGTTCCAATATTCTCTCTAAGTCTTCCGGAGAAAAAAATTCGATTTCGATTTTCCCTTTTTTCTTTGATTGTTTAATCGTGACGTTCGTGCCAAATTTTTCGCGCAACAGCGATTCGCTTTCCCGGATAAACACGCTTTTTTCCGGTGGTTTTCGTTTCGATGTTTCACGTGAAACATTTTCATTCATTTGCTGGACCAGTTTCTCAAGCTGGCGCACGTTCAGCCCTTCACGAACCGTTCGCTCAACGATGGACTTCATTTTTCCTTTTTTCTTCAGCCCTAAGAGCGCACGACCGTGTCCCATCGAAAGTGTGCCGTCAATGAGCAGCTTTTGTACTTCGGGCGGAAGAGACAATAAGCGCAAATGGTTGGCAATGTGCGGACGGCTCTTCCCGACGCGGCTGGCAATTTCCTCTTGTGTCAAGTGCAGCTTGTCCATCAACATTTTATACGCCATCGCTTCTTCGATCGGGTTCAAATCCTCACGTTGCAAGTTTTCCAAAAGCGCAAACTCCATCATTTGTTCGTCCGTTAACTCGCGCACGACAACAGGAACGGACGGCAAATTTGCTTCTTTTGCCGCCCGGTAGCGCCGCTCGCCAACGACGATTTCAAACCCTTTCAGCGAGCGACGAACGATGAGCGGCTGCAAAATACCGTGCTGCAAAATCGATTGTTTTAGTTCCTCAATCGCCTCAGGCTGAAACGTTTTCCGCGGCTGGTACGGGTTCGGATGGAGATCAGAAATGCTGACTTCGAAGATGGTTTCCTCTTCCCCGTTGAGCGAGAGGTTGTTAAACAGCGCATTGATGCCTTTACCGAGACCTTTAGCCACGTTCAAGCACCTCCTTCGCCAGTTCCAAATACACTTCCGCTCCCCGCGATTTGACATCGTATAAAATAATCGGCTTGCCGTGGCTTGGCGCCTCGCTCAGCCGCACGTTTCTCGGGATGATCGTTTCGTACACTTTTTCGCGGAAATACTTTTTGACTTCTTGAATCACTTGTAAACCTAAATTCGTCCGTGCATCAAGCATGGTTAACAAGACGCCTTCAAGGCGTAAATCATAGTTTAAGTGCCGCTGCACGAGCCGGATCGTGTTCAGCAGCTGGCTGAGCCCTTCAAGCGCATAATATTCGCACTGAACAGGGATCAGGACAGCATCCGCCGCCGTCAACGCATTTAACGTCAGCAATCCTAACGAAGGAGGACAGTCAATAATGATAAAATCATACACAGTCTTGAGCGGATCGAGCGCGTTTTTAAGCCGAATTTCACGGGAAATGACCGAAACGAGCTCAATTTCTGCGCCTGCTAGCTGGATCGTCGCCGGAATTACGTATAAATTTTCGATATTTGTCGGCCGAATGACATCTTTTGCTTTCATATCGCCAATAATGACGTTGTAAATGCATTCGTCGACATCGCCCTTTTCAATGCCGATTCCGCTCGTTGCGTTCCCTTGCGGATCGACGTCAACAAGCAGCACTTTTTTTCCGAGATACGCCAAACAAGCCGACAAGTTGACGGCTGTCGTCGTTTTCCCAACTCCGCCTTTCTGGTTTGCAATAGCAATGACTTTGCCCACGATGCCACCTACCTCTATCTATTACTCATAAATTCTATTTTATCATGAAAAAAAGAAAAATGACTTTGTTTTCTGAAAGAAAAAACCCCATCAGCCGCGCTTGATGAGGCAACAGGTGACTTCGTTATTTTTTTGCAATGCGAATCGTAATTTGATAGTAATCGTCAAACTCTTCTTCTTCAGAATGGACCGACACCCCGCTATTTTCTACCATGGAAAGCGATTGGCGAATCGTATTGACAGCGATGCGCATATCTCGGCTGAACGCCTTTCTCTTCGGCTTCGGCTTTCGTTCGCCTGCCTCAAGCATCTTTAGCACGCGGTCTTCTGTTTGTTTGACGTTTAATTGTTTATCGATGATTTCTTGCAGAAGCTTCAGCTGTTTCTCTTTATCTTTCAATGCAATTAACGCACGCGCATGGCGTTCGGTAATCGCCCGTTGCAGGAGTGCCTCCTGCACTTCTTGGGGAAGCTTAAGCAGTCGCAGCTTGTTGGCGATGGTCGACTGCCCTTTGCCGAGGCGTTGGGCAAGCGCTTCCTGCGTTAAATCGTGGAGTTCGATCAATCTGGCATACGCCATCGCCTCTTCGATTGGCGTCAGTTCCTCACGCTGCAAGTTTTCAATGAGGGCAACGGAGGCGGTTTCTTTATCGTTTAAGTTTTTAATAATAGCGGGGATTTCCGTCCAACCAAGCTTTTGCACCGCTCTCCATCTCCGCTCGCCGGCGATGATTTCAAATTGTCCGTTGTCGCATTCGCGGACGACGATCGGTTGGATGATGCCGTGCGTGCGAATCGTCAACGCCAGTTCGGCAATTTTTTCTTCATCAAATACCGTGCGCGGCTGAAAACGGTTCGGAATAATACTGGCAACCGGTATGTTGCGAACTTCTTCCCTCTCTTGCTTGCCCCCCGCCTCTTCTTGCTCTTTTTCTCCAAAGCTGAACAAACGTGAAAACGGATGCTTCATCCCCCTACACCACCTTTGGACATACTTGGCCAATATTCTCTGTTTCGCCCAGCAGGTGCCGCTGCTTATGGCCGTCTTTGTTTTCCTCGAAACGGAACGCGAGGCGGGAGCCGGTACAACCTCTTTTCTCTTTCCCTTTCCCGCCGCGTCCGCAAAGGGTTACTGAATCGGTTGTTTATTTGGCGTTCCCGGTTTGCGCGGGTATCGGGCCGGCGTCTTTTTCGTTTTTTGAACGAAAATGATCGTCCGTTCGCCTTCCTCAAATGGCAGCATGAATGTTTCCGTCGCGGTTACTTCCCCGCCGAGCACGGCGATCGCTTTTTCCCCCTCTTTCAACTCTTCGGGGGCCGAAGCAGCTTTCATCGCGAGGAATGTACCGCCGACTTTCGTAAGCGGAAGGCAAAGCTCGGCAAGCACCGGCATACGCGCCACTGCCCTAGCCGTAACGACGTCGAACGATTCGCGCATCCCCTTTTGGCGAGCAAACGTCTCGGCACGATCGTGGTAAAGGGCGATATCTTTAAGCCCTAGTTCCCCAACAAGATGCTGTAAAAAGCGGATGCGTTTTTGCAGCGAATCGACAATCGAAACTCGCAAGTGCGGAAAGCAAATTTTAAGCGGGATGCTCGGGAATCCTGCCCCAGCACCAACGTCGCAAAGCGAGAACGGCTCGGAAAAGTCGTAATAAAACGCCGGAGAAACCGAATCAAAAAAATGTTTCACATATACACCGGGCTTGTCCGTAATGGCGGTCAAATTCATCTTCTCGTTCCATTCAACGAGCAGTTCATAATAGCGCTCAAACTGTGCAAGCGCCTGGGAAGAGAGGGAAATTCCCCTCTCTTCGAGCATGGCTTGAAATTGTGTCGCCTCCATAAGCCAATCCTTTCCCTCATGATTTATTCATTCGACACGCGCGCGATTCTTCCTTGTTCCAAATACACTAATAATATCGAAATATCGGCCGGATTGACGCCCGAAATGCGCGATGCTTGGGCAATCGAGAGCGGGCGCACTTGTTTCAGCTTTTGCCGCGCCTCGGTCGCCAGTCCTTGGATAGCGTCGTAATCGATATCTTCCGGAATTTTTTTGTTTTCCATTTTTTTGAGCCGTTCAACTTCTTGCAACGATTTTTGAATATAGCCTTCATATTTGATTTGAATTTCAACTTGCTCAGCCACTTCTGGAGCGATGTCTTCGTCAGCCGGCGCGAGTTTTTGAATATGTTCGTACGTCATTTCTGGGCGCCGGAGCAAGTCTGCAGCGCGGATGCCATCTTTCAGCTCGCTTCCCCCTGCTTGGCGGATCACTTCCTGCACTTCTGGCGTCGGTTTGATGATGACCGTTTGCAACCGTTTTTTCTCCCGTTCGATTGCCTCTTTTTTCGCCAAGAACGCTTGGTACCTCTCTTCGGAAATAAGGCCGATCCGATAGCCGAGCTCGGTCAGGCGCAAATCAGCATTGTCGTGGCGGAGCAACAGCCGATATTCAGCGCGTGATGTCAACAAGCGGTACGGCTCGTTTGTCCCTTTTGTTACTAAATCGTCGATCAAGACACCGATATAGGCATCCGAACGACTTAAAATGATTTCCTCGCGGCCGAGCGCGCGATGGGCGGCGTTAATGCCGGCCATAATGCCTTGACCCGCCGCTTCTTCGTAGCCGGACGTACCGTTAATTTGACCAGCGGTGTATAAGTTTTTCACCAACTTGGTTTCCAACGTCGGCCATAACTGTGTCGGCACAATCGCATCGTACTCGATCGCATAGCCAGCCCGCATAAGCTGCGCTTTCTCAAGTCCAGGAATAGTCTCAAGCAACTTGCGTTGAATATGTTCCGGCAAGCTTGTCGACAATCCTTGCACGTACACTTCTTCCGTTTCCCGCCCTTCCGGCTCGAGGAAAATTTGATGACGCGGTTTGTCGTGGAATCGGACGACTTTATCCTCGATCGACGGACAATAGCGCGGTCCGGTTCCTTTAATCATGCCGGAATACATCGGCGACAAATGCAAGTTTTCGTCAATGATGCGATGAGTTTCCTCTGTCGTATACGTCAGCCAGCAAGGCAGTTGGTCGGTGATGTATTTCGTCGTTTCGTACGAAAAAGCCCGCGGTTCCTCGTCGCCCGGCTGAATTTCTGTTTTGCTGTAGTCAATTGTCCGGCTGTTAACGCGCGGCGGCGTTCCCGTTTTGAAGCGAACGAGCTCGAACCCAAGCTCTTCTAAATGCTCAGACAGCTTAATCGACGGCTGCTGGTTGTTCGGTCCGCTTGAATATTTAATATCGCCAATAATAATTTCCCCACGTAGAAACGTCCCAGTCGTAATGACAACCGCTTTGGCGTAATAATGCGCTCCTGTTTGCGTAATGACGCCTTTGCAGACGCCATCTTCGACGATGAGCCGCTCGACTTTCCCCTGCAGCAACGTCAAATTTTTCTGGTTTTCGAGCGTCTTTTTCATTTCCCGCTGGTAAAGCACTTTGTCCGCTTGCGCACGCAACGCGCGGACAGCCGGCCCCTTGCCGGTGTTGAGCATCCGAATTTGAATGTATGTTTTATCAATGTTTTTCCCCATTTCTCCGCCGAGAGCATCGATTTCGCGCACGACGATCCCTTTCGCTGGGCCGCCAATCGACGGATTGCATGGCATAAATGCGATCATATCGAGGTTAAGCGTAATGACGAGCGTTTTCGCACCGATGCGCGCAGACGCCAGAGCCGCCTCGCAGCCGGCATGACCAGCACCGATGACGATGACGTCATACGATCCTCCGTGATACTCCATTTCGGTTCCTCCTTGTTTATTTTCCTAAACAAAATTGGGCAAACAGCTGATCAATCAGGCTTTCATGCACTGTATCGCCAACGATTTCGCCAAGCAGCTCCCACGCGCGGCGCAAATCGATTTGAACGAGATCGACCGGCATGCCAACATCAATGCCGGACAGCGCATCTTCGATCGCCTTTTTCGCCTGTTCGAGCAACGCGATATGCCGGGAATTCGAGACATAAGTCAAATCGCCGGCTTCGAGTTCACCACCAAAAAATAAGTCAGCAATCGCTTTTTCCAGTTCATCAATTCCTCGTTCACACAATAGTGATGTTGCCACAATCGGCCGGCCAGCCGCAAGCTCTTTGACCCGCTCTATATCAATGTTCTGAGGCAAATCCGTTTTATTGACGATAACAATAACATCCATTCCTTCTGTCATTGCAAACAGCCGCTCATCCTCTTCTGTCAGTGGTTCATGATAGTTCAAAACAAGCAAAATTAAATCGGCCTTCTTCAACATTTGCCGTGAGCGCTCGACGCCAATCCGTTCAACAATATCTTCTGTTTCACGGATGCCGGCCGTATCAATCAAGCGGAGCGGCACACCGCGAACGTTGACATACTCTTCGATGACATCGCGCGTCGTTCCCGGAATATCAGTGACGATCGCTCGGTTTTCGTGAGCAAGCGCATTTAACAGTGAGGACTTGCCGACGTTCGGCCGCCCGATAATAACCGTCGCCAAACCTTCGCGCAAAATTTTCCCTTGGGTAGCGGTCGAAAGCAGTTTTTCAATTTGCCCACGCACGTATTCTGCTTTCTCTTTTAGTAGACGCGGCGTCATCTCCTCGACATCATCGTATTCCGGATAGTCGATGTTGACTTCAACGTGCGCCAACGTTTCTAAAATCGTCTGCCGCAATTCGCGGATCAATTTCGACAAGCGCCCCTCCATTTGCTGCAAGGCGACGTTCATCGCTCGGTCCGTTTTGGCGCGAATGAGGTCAATGACCGCTTCAGCCTGGGATAAGTCGATGCGTCCGTTTAAAAACGCTCGCTTCGTAAACTCCCCCGGCTCGGCGAGACGCGCCCCGTTCGCGAGCACAAGCTGCAACACCCGATTGACGGAAACGAACCCGCCATGGCAATTAATCTCTACTACATCTTCACGCGTAAATGTTTTCGGCGCCCGCATGACCGATACCATCACTTCCTCAACGATCCGCCCGCTTTTTGGGTCAACAATATGCCCATAATGAATCGTGTGTGACGGCACGTCTTTCAGCTGCTTTCCAGTTGGGCTGCGGAAAAGCCGATCGGCGATCTCTACCGCCTCATCCCCGCTCAGCCGAACAATGGCGATCGCCCCTTCTCCCATCGGCGTCGAAATAGCGGCAATTGTATCAAATTCTGTCATGGCTTGTTCACCTCACTTTTCTCCGTTCCATCTATATCCACAACTTTTTTTGGCCGTATTCACCTTGTGTATTTTTGTTTAGTTCAATTTTAACTTATCCACATGTGAATAACAATATGGCACGCTCAGGCCGGTTGTCTAAAATGTATAGGGCTGATACAAACTATATAGAACATACATTCGTAAAATAAGACATGGTATTAGACATAAACATGTTAGACATTCGCTCCGACCTAGAAATAGAAGCCAAAAAAAGAGAGGCTTCCTCTATGTTGTTTAAAGAGGTGCCTCTTTCCTTGACGATTTTTTGCCTGCTGCTGGCGAAACGACGATCGAACGATGTGGGTCAACCCCGATCGAATAGGTGGAGACATGTTTATTGCCGGCCAGTGCCAAATGAATGATTTTCCGCTCATGCGCCGGCATCGGCTCAAGCTTGACTTCTTTCCCCGTCTTGACCACCCTGGCCGCTAGCTTATGTGCTAATTCGACAAGCGCCTGTTTCCTTCGTTCGCGGTAATTTTCTACATCGACGGCAATCGACACGTATTCGTCGGCATGGCGGTTGGCGACGAGCTGCGTCAAAAACTGAAGCGCGTTTAACGTTTGCCCGTGTTTGCCAATCAGCAAACCGACCGGCCCTCCTTGAATGTGGAGCGTCACTTGCTTGCCGCGGCGGGCGACTTCAATGTTTGCCCCTTCCGCTCCCATTTGCGTGATAACCTGCTGCAAAAAACGTACCGTCTCCTCAACCGGATCGATTTTCAGCACTGCTTTCACAACCGCCGGCCGACCACCAAACAGGCCGAACCAACCTTTTTTTCCTTCATCGATTACGACGATATTCGCGCGCTCCCGAGGCACGCCGAGCTGTGCGAGCGCCAACTCCACCGCTTCTTCGACTGTTGCGGCAGTCGCGGTCACTTCTTTCACTTTTTCGCTCCTCCTGAATGGGCAGAAACAGCCGGCCCTTTAATGAGATACGTTTGCACAATGGAGAAAATATTTCCAACAACCCAGTAAAGCGACAAGGCGGCCGGGAAGTTGATCGCAAAAATGACAATCATAATCGGCATCATCCAAAGCATCATCGCCATTTGTGGATTTTGCTGAGCAGAGCCGGCCATCATAATTTTTTGCTGGATGAACGTCGTCAATCCGGCAACTAAAGGCAAAATATAGTATGGGTCCTTGTCACCAAGGTCGAACCATAAAAAGTTATGTTGAGCGATTTCCCTTGTGCGCATAATAGCATGGTAGAAACCGATTAAAATCGGCATTTGAATTAAAATCGGGAAGCAGCCAGCCATCGGGTTGACGCCGTGCTTTTGGAACAATAACATCATCTCTTGCTGGAGCTTTTGCTGGGTTTGCGCGTCTTTGGAACTGTATTTTTTGCGCAACGCCTCAATTTCAGGCTGAAGCGCTTGCATCGCTTTCGCATTGCGCGTCTGTTGAATCATCAGCGGCAAAATGAGCAGACGGATGAGAATGGTAACGACAATGATCGATAACCCGAAGCTTCCGCCAAGCAACTCAGCGACATATTTAATAAGCCAAGAAAGCGGATAAACGATATATTCGTTCCAAAATCCCTTGCTTTCTTGGGTGATCGGTTCATTAATTTCCGTGCATCCGGACAGCATGGCAGCCAATGCACTAAGCAAAACAATCAATGGAATTCGCCTTTTCACCTTCTTTTTCCTCCCACATGTACAAGTTCACGTATGTATTTTACCACCTTTTTTCGCCGCGTGGAGCATTTTTTCAAGCCAAATCCGTTGTTCGGCCTCTCTTTTTCAATCCCCCAGCTTTCCGCAGCACATGGAGCAAGCTTTTTTTCACTTCTGCATAGCCCATTTCAGCCACAGGCTGCCTAGCAATAATGACGTAGTCCTTGCCCGGGACAACCTCCTCTTTTAATTCAAGAAAACATTGGCGGACGTATCGTTTAATTTGGTTTCTGACAACCGCTTTGCCAAGCTTTTTGCTGACCGAAAGCCCGATGCGAAAGTAAGGCTGCTCCGGACGGTCAAGCGTATACACAACAAACTGGCGGTTGGCCGTCGAAACACCGCGTCGAAACACTTCTTGAAATTCCTCGTTTTTTTTGATCCGATACTTTTTTTTCATTTTCCCAAAACACTCCACTTGCCTAATTTCCCGACGGCAAAATGTTGAGAAAAAAGACCACTGATGTTTCAGTGGCCTATTATGCAGACAATACCTTTCTTCCTTTGCGACGGCGACGCGCCAATACTTTTCTTCCATTTTTCGTGCTCATGCGCGCGCGGAATCCGTGCACTTTGCTGCGCTTCCGTTTATTTGGTTGATACGTCCGTTTCATCTATGACACCTCCCTAGGGAATAACTGTTACGGGCAGTCTTTCTCATTATATTGAACAATCTTAGCAAATGTCAACCGCCTTCGTATTTTTCTCCCTCTATCACTGTTGTGGATAATTTTTCTGCCCTAAATAATAATCCACAACATTTATCGACATTTTTTTCACATGTTCAGCGGTGTGGATAACGATTTTTTCACAGCCTGTCCGTTTTGTGGATAATCAAAAAAACACCATTGCAACAAGCTGCTTTATTTGCTATTATTAATGTGTTTTCACTATGAATAATCGTGTGGATAAAAAAAGATATCCACATTTGTGGATAGGATGTGGATATATTTTTTCACAGCTTGTTTATAGTGTTGTCCACAGATGGTGGATTTTGTCGAAAAGCCGCCTTTTTTCCTTAAATATATTTTTCCACAAATTTATTTTTTTAAACGAACCATTATCCTCTGAATTAAGGGAGGGGCAACGGGTGGAAAATATCCATGACTTATGGGATCGCGTGCTTGGAGAAATCGAACGAAAAATTAGCAAGCCGAGCTTTGAAACTTGGCTTAAATCGACGAAAGCCCACTCTTTACGAGGTGACACGCTCGTCATCGTAGCCCCAAACGAGTTTGCTAGAGACTGGCTTGATTCCCGCTATTCCCATTTAATTGCGGAAACCATTTACGCGATTACCGGTGAAGAGCTGGCGGTCAAATTTATCATTCCGCCAAATCAGGCTGATGAAAAATTGGAGCTTCCGTCGTCGGCGAAAAAACAACGAAAGCCGTATGAAGAGGCGAACGACTTCCCACAGAGCATGTTAAATCCAAAATATACGTTCGATACGTTCGTTATTGGCTCTGGAAACCGGTTTGCTCATGCCGCCTCGTTAGCGGTCGCTGAGGCGCCGGCTAAGGCGTATAACCCCCTCTTCATTTACGGCGGAGTCGGGCTTGGAAAGACACACTTAATGCACGCGATCGGCCATTACGTAATTGAACATAACCCATCCGCGAAAGTCGTCTATTTGTCTTCGGAAAAATTTACAAACGAGTTTATTAACGCCATCCGCGATAACCGCCCTGACGACTTTCGCAATAAGTACCGGAACGTCGACGTTCTGCTTATTGATGATATTCAATTTCTGGCTGGAAAAGAACAAACTCAAGAGGAATTTTTCCATACGTTTAACACACTGCATGAAGAAAGCAAGCAAATCGTTATTTCGAGTGACCGGCCACCAAAAGAAATCCCGACGCTTGAAGATCGCTTGCGCTCTCGCTTTGAGTGGGGACTGATCACGGACATCACGCCGCCTGATTTAGAAACGCGGATCGCCATTCTCCGCAAAAAAGCAAAGGCAGAGGGATTTGACATCCCGAACGAAGTCATGCTTTATATCGCCAACCAAATTGATTCGAACATCCGTGAGCTCGAAGGCGCTCTTATCCGCGTCGTCGCCTACTCATCGCTCATCAATAAAGAAATCACGGCTGACTTGGCAGCGGAAGCGTTGAAGGATATCATTCCGAGCGCGAAGCCAAAAGTAATTACAATCCAGGACATTCAGCGCGTTGTTGGGCAGCATTTCAACATTAAGCTTGAAGATTTTAAAGCAAAAAAACGGACAAAATCGGTCGCGTTCCCCCGACAAATCGCCATGTATCTCTCCCGTGAGCTGACTGACTGTTCGCTGCCGAAAATCGGCGACGAATTTGGCGGCCGCGATCATACGACGGTCATCCACGCCCATGAAAAAATATCAAAGCTTTTGCAAACCGACACGCAGCTGCAGAAACATTTAAAAGAAATCCAAGAAAAGCTGAAGCAACTGTGAATAACCGGCTTTGTTTTATGCACAGCTTATCCACATGTGGACAGGCTGTGCTTACTTCGCTTTTCTTGTTTATCCACATACTAACAAGCCATATGACTATTACTACGAATTTTTATTTTTATATTTTTATAATTTATTTCCGAACATCAACTAAACGGGGAGGAACGACAAGTGAACATTTCCATTGATCGCGAAGCGCTGGCAAAAAGCGTCCAAGACGTAATGAAAGCTGTATCGACAAGAACAACGATCCCGATTTTAACCGGAATTAAGTTAACAGCAAACGCTCATGGAGTGACGTTGACCGGAAGTGACTCTGACATTTCGATTGAGTCGTTTATTCCGCTCGAAAAAGAGGGACGCTTGCTTGTTGACGTAAAAAGACCCGGAAGCATCGTGCTGCAAGCGCGCTTTTTTGCCGAAATCGTCAAAAAGCTGCCTCAACAAACCATTGAGATTGAAACCGAGGACAACTTCTTGACTGTCATCCGCTCAGGACACTCAGAATTCCGTCTCAATGGCTTAAACGCTGAGGAATATCCACGTTTGCCGCAAATTGAAGAGGAAAACGTGTTTCAAATTCCGGCCGATTTATTAAAAACGCTGATCCGACAAACAGTGTTTGCTGTATCAACATCGGAAACACGCCCGATCTTGACAGGTGTCAACTGGAAAGTCGAAAACGGCGAACTGATTTGCACGGCGACAGATAGTCACCGCCTAGCGATGCGCAAAGTAAAAATCGAAGCGGAAAACGCGATTTCATATAATGTCGTCATTCCAGGGAAAAGCCTCAACGAGCTGAGCAAAATTTTAGATGACGGCAATGCTCCAGTCAGTATCGTTATCACGGCCAACCAAGTGTTGTTTAAGGCGGAACATCTTCTGTTCTTTTCCCGATTGCTCGACGGAAATTACCCGGAGACAGCCCGCTTGATCCCAACCGACAGCAAAACGAACATGGTCGTCAATGCAAAAGAATTTTTGCAAGCGATCGATCGGGCATCCTTGCTTGCAAGGGAAGGAAGAAACAATGTGGTGAAACTGACGACGCTCCCTGGAGGATTACTTGAGATTTCTTCGATTTCTCCGGAGATCGGAAAAGTGACTGAGCAGTTGCAAACCGAGTCGATTGAAGGCGAAGAATTAAACATTTCCTTCAGTGCAAAATACATGATGGATGCGCTGCGGGCGCTTGATGGCAACGATATTCAAATCAGTTTCACGGGGGCAATGCGTCCGTTCTTGTTGCGTCCACTTCATACAGACTCAATGCTTCAGCTTATTTTGCCGGTAAGAACATATTGATAACCCCTTAATAAAGCTAGCTTTACGCGCATAACGGCTGTGCTGTCTTAAACATGACTTTTTCCGTGACCGATGAGAAGGATGGGAATCCCTTTGACTGTCCTTGCTCATCGGCTTTCTTTGCGAGTGGAAGAGTTTTTCGGTAAAATAAAAGAATAGGCAGTTTGAAGGAAAGCGAGCGATAAGCAGATGGAACAAAAAGTAACAATTACTACGGAAACGATTACGTTAGGACAGCTGCTAAAGCTAGTGAATTTGATTGAGACAGGCGGCGCAGCGAAATGGTTTTTGCAAGAATACAATGTATTCGTTAACGGTGAAAAAGAGGACCGGCGCGGCCGGAAACTGAAAGACGGCGACCGAGTTGAGATTGAACGGATCGGCACGTTTATCGTCACGCAAGTGGAGTAGGTGAAGGCCGGGTGTTTCTGACTAACTTAACACTAACGAACTACCGCAATTATGAACATGAGACGTTAAGTTTTGACCAAGGCGTTAACATCATCTTAGGGGAAAACGCCCAAGGAAAGACGAACATGATGGAGGCCATTTATGTTCTGGCCATGGCAAAATCGCACCGCACCACGAACGATAAAGACCTTATCCGTTGGAATGAAGACTATGCTAAAATAGAAGGAAGAGCAGAAAAGCGAAGCGGTTCTTTAGCGCTTGAACTGACGATCTCAAAAAAGGGAAAAAAGGCAAGATGTAACCATATTGAACAGCAGCGGCTCAGCCAATATGTTGGCCATTTAAACGTTGTCATGTTCGCTCCTGAGGACTTGAATTTAGTCAAAGGAAGCCCGCAAGTACGGCGCCGGTTTATCGACATGGAAATCGGGCAAGTATCGCCCGTTTATATACATGATTTAAGCCAATATCAAAAGCTGTTGCAGCAGCGCAATCATTACTTGAAAATGATGCAGGCACGTGAGCAACACGATGAAGCAGTGCTCGACGTATTAACCGAGCAGCTCATGGTGCTGGCGGCAAAAATCACCCTGCGGCGCCGCCAGTTTTTAGCGTTGCTCGAGCAATGGGCAATGCCGATCCACCATGAAATCAGTCGTGGCGCCGAACGGCTTCACATTCGATACGAACCATCAGTTGACGTATCAGAAAAGGCAGAATTGTCGAGAATAGTAGAAGCATACAGTGAAACGTTTGCCGCCATGAGAGAGCGGGAAATTCAGCGGGGAACGACGCTTGTCGGCCCACACCGTGATGACATTGCGTTTATCGTCAATGGAAAAAACGTGCAAACATTCGGCTCCCAAGGGCAGCAGCGCACAACAGCGCTGGCGGTCAAACTAGCGGAAATTGAACTCATCTTTTCTGAGTTAGGAGATTACCCCATTTTATTGCTCGATGATGTGTTGTCGGAACTGGATGACTTCCGACAAACCCACCTCCTTGATGCGATCCGGAAAAAAGTGCAAACTTTTGTCACTACAACAAGTATCGACGGCATTAAGCACGATCTCATTCAAGAAGCGGCCATTTATCGAGTTCACTCCGGTTCGGTAGCCGCCCCTTCTTGATTGTGGAACGTTGAACGTTTGCAAAGAAAGCGTAGGTGATATGGCATGACAATGGAACAACGGGTTGAGCAGGCGTACGATGCGAGCCAAATCCAAGTGCTTGAAGGCCTTGAGGCGGTTCGGAAACGCCCAGGAATGTACATCGGTTCGACAGGACCAAAAGGGCTTCACCATCTCGTCTGGGAAATCGTCGACAACAGTATCGATGAGGCATTGGCCGGCTATTGCACGGAAATTCATGTGACGATCGGAGAAGATAACAGCATTACGATCGCTGACAACGGGCGCGGTATTCCGGTTGATGTGCACGAGGCGACGGGGCGTCCAGCTGTTGAGGTCATTATGACTGTCCTTCACGCCGGCGGAAAGTTTGGTGGAGGGGGCTACAAAGTATCGGGCGGCTTGCATGGCGTCGGTGCCTCAGTTGTGAACGCCTTATCGGAATGGCTCGAAGTTTACGTGTATCGTGACGGAAAAATCCACTACCAAAAATACGAACGAGGTGAACCTCGCACCGACCTGCAAGTTATCGACGAAACGGACCGAACCGGGACGACGACCCGTTTCAAGCCGGACCCGGAAATTTTTACAGAAACAACCGAGTTTGACTATGAGACGCTGGCTACCCGGCTGCGCGAGCTCGCTTTTTTAAACCGCGGCTTGAAAATTACCCTAACGGACGAACGGGTTGACAACCGGAAAAATGAATATTTTTATGAGGGTGGTATTCGCTCTTATGTTCGCCATTTAAACCGGACACGGGAAGTGCTGCACGAAGAGCCGATTTACATTGCTGGCGAGCGCGACGGCATCGCCGTTGAAATTGCCTTGCAATATAACGACGGCTACACAAGCAACATTTACTCATTCGTTAACAACATCCATACGCATGAAGGGGGCACGCATGAGTCCGGCTTTAAAATGGCGCTGACGCGCATTATCAATGACTATGCTCGCAAACAGCAAATTTTTAAAGACAACGATGCCAACTTGACCGGTGAGGATGTGCGCGAGGGACTGACAGCCATCGTGTCGATCAAGCACCCGGCTCCGCAGTTTGAGGGGCAGACGAAAACAAAACTTGGCAACAGCGATGCGCGCACTGTGACAGACGCCGTTTTCTCTGAGCAGTTCGAGACGTTTTTACTTGAACATCCAGCTGTTGCTCGAAAAATTGTCGAAAAAGGTATGATGGCAGCGCGCGCCCGGGTCGCGGCGAAAAAAGCGCGCGAACTGACACGTCGGAAAAGCGCGCTTGAAATTTCCAACTTGCCCGGCAAGCTGGCTGATTGTTCATCGAGAGATCCATCAATCAGCGAACTGTACGTCGTAGAGGGCGATTCGGCGGGTGGTTCAGCAAAACAAGGGCGCGACCGACATTTCCAAGCGATTTTACCGCTGCGCGGGAAAATTCTTAACGTAGAAAAAGCGCGTTTGGACAAGATTTTGTCGAATAATGAGGTGCGGGCAATCATCACTGCGCTTGGCACCGGCATTGGTGAAGACTTTGACATCTCAAAAGCGCGTTACCATAAAGTCATTATCATGACCGACGCGGACGTCGACGGCGCCCATATCCGCACGCTCCTTTTGACGTTCTTTTACCGCTATATGCGTGAATTGATCGAACGCGGCTACATTTATATCGCCCAGCCGCCGCTATATAAAATCGAGCAAGGAAAACAAGTGCGTTATGCTTACAATGACCGTCAGCTCGAAAAAATTCTTGCCGAACTGCCGGCTCAGCCAAAACCGATGATTCAGCGCTACAAAGGATTGGGCGAGATGAATCCAGAGCAACTTTGGGAAACGACGATGAACCCGGAAACGAGAACATTGCTGCAAGTGAGCCTACAAGACGCGATTGACGCGGATGAAACATTTGAAATTTTAATGGGCGACAAGGTGGAACCGCGTCGTCAGTTTATTGAAGAAAACGCCCGTTATGTGAAAAACTTGGATATTTAGGCTGAGAAGAGAGGGAAGCGGCCGCCCTCCCCGCTTCACCTTGCCGACGGGATCACCCGGCGCGCGAGCGAAGCGGCGCCTGCCGCTTGTCTGTTTCTGCCGCTTATAAGGCAGAACGGAGCGGTGGAGGTTCAAAAGGGAGGTTTGGACGAATGGCAGAACACGAACAACCACGCATTCGCGAAGTGAATATTAGCCAAGAAATGCGCTCTTCGTTCCTCGATTATGCAATGAGCGTCATCGTTTCGCGCGCCTTGCCGGATGTGCGCGACGGATTGAAACCGGTGCACCGCCGCATTTTATACGCCATGCACGATCTTGGCATGACCGCCGATAAACCGTACAAAAAATCGGCTCGCATTGTCGGCGAAGTGATCGGGAAATACCATCCGCACGGCGATGCCGCCGTGTATGATACGATGGTGCGCATGGCGCAAGATTTCAACTATCGATATATGCTCGTTGATGGGCACGGCAACTTTGGATCGATCGACGGCGATGCAGCGGCCGCCATGCGTTATACGGAAGCGCGGATGTCCAAAATCGCGATGGAACTGTTGCGTGATATCAACAAAGATACGATCGACTACCAAGACAACTATGATGGCTCGGAAAAAGAGCCGGTGGTGCTGCCGTCTCGGTTTCCAAACTTGCTTGTCAATGGTTCATCGGGTATCGCTGTTGGGATGGCGACGAACATTCCGCCGCATCAGCTTGGTGAGGTAATCGACGCTTTGTTGGCGCTAAGCCAAAACCCGGAAATGACAGTCGCTGACTTAATGGAATACATCCCTGGCCCTGATTTTCCGACTGCCGGACAAATTATCGGCCGCAGCGGCATCCGCAAAGCGTATGAAACGGGACGAGGCTCGATTACATTGCGCGCTAAGGCTGAAATTGAGCAGCATGCCAATGGCAAAGAAACGATTATTGTCAGTGAACTCCCTTACCAAGTGAACAAAGCGAAACTGATTGAACGGATTGCTGAGCTTGTACGTGAGAGAAAAATTGACGGGATTACTGACTTGCGCGACGAGTCGGACCGGAACGGTATGCGCATCGTCATTGAAGTGCGGCGTGATGCGAACGCGAAAGTCGTTTTAAACAATTTGTACAAATATACAGCCCTACAAACAAGTTTCGGAATTAATATGCTCGCCTTAGTGAACGGCGAGCCGAAAGTGCTGAACTTAAAAGAATGCTTGGAGCATTATTTAAACCATCAAAAAACGGTCATTCGCCGCCGGACGGCATTCGAACTCAAAAAGGCCGAGGCACGCGCCCACATTTTGGAAGGTTTGCGTATCGCCCTCGATCATTTGGATGAAGTGATCGACTTGATCCGACGTTCGCAGACAACGGAGGCAGCACGCGAAGGATTGATGGAGCGATTCTCGCTCAGTGAACGGCAGGCACAAGCGATCTTGGATATGCGTCTACAGCGGCTGACCGGCCTTGAACGGGAGAAAATTGAACAAGAATATCAAGACATTGTCCGTCTCATCGCTGAACTGAGAGCGGTGTTGGCTGACGAAGAGAAAGTGTTGCAAATTATTCGCGACGAGCTTAGCGAGATTAAAGAACGATTTAACGATGAGCGGCGTACGGAAATCGTTGTTGGAGCTGTCGAACAGCTGGACGACGAAGACTTAATTCCGCATGAGCATATTGTCATTACACTCACCCATAAAGGCTATATTAAGCGTCTACCTTTATCGACATATCGGAGTCAAAAGCGCGGTGGCCGAGGCGTGCAAGGGATGCACACATCGGAAGACGATTTTGTCGAACATTTGCTTATTACATCGACCCATGACACCGTACTATTTTTTACAAACAAAGGGAAAGTATATCAGGCGAAAGGCTACGAAATCCCAGAGTTCGGCCGAACGGCCAAAGGACTGCCGATCATTAACTTGCTTGAGCTCGATAAAGACGAGTGGATTAACGCTATGATCCCGATTGAAACATTTGACGACGAACGTTACCTTGTGTTTTCGACAAAACAAGGGATCGCCAAGCGCTCCTCACTTTCCTCCTTCGCCCACATTCGCAACAATGGGCTCATTGCTATTCATTTGCGCGAAGGGGATGAGCTGATTTCCGTCAGATTGACGGACGGCCAAAAACATTTGATTATCGGCACGAAAAATGGGATGCTTATCCGTTTCCCGGAAACCGATGTGCGAACGATGGGCCGTAGCGCAACCGGAGTCAAAGCAATCACGCTTGATGACAATGATGAAGTCGTTAGCATGGAGATTTTAGAAGACCACCACGACGTGCTTGTTGTCACGAAAAAAGGATTCGGTAAGCGCACCCCGGCCTCGGAATACCGAGTGCAAAGCCGCGGCGGCAAGGGATTGAAAACATGCAACGTTACAGAAAGAAACGGTTCTGTCGTCGCAGTGACGACTGTCGTTGGCAATGAAGACTTAATGGTGATTACGACCAGTGGTGTACTCATCCGTATTTCGGTCAGTGATATTTCCCGAACAGGGAGAGTCGCTCAAGGTGTGAAACTCATTCGCCTATCTGGTGAAGATGAACACGAGTGCGTCGCCACCGTAGCAAAGGTAACCGAGGAAGAAAAAGAGGAAGAGGAAGGCCATTCGGCTTAGCTTCTATGACGTTCCGTCCATTAAGGTACGGAGCGTCTTTCTTTTTTTTGGGCCGAAAGCACTGCCATTGGAAGGAAAATCATGTTACGATAGAAATAAATGTTATAGGCAGAGGTGCATAAACGGATGGTGCGCGTCAAATTGGAGCAGCTTCGCGAAGGTTGTGTGCTTGCTCAAGATATGATTGGCAAAACGAAAAAACCGATTATGCCGAAAAAGACGGTCATCACTAAGCAGTTGTTGCACGTGCTTAGCAAGTTTCTGATTAATGAGGTGGAGATCGAACCGGTATTAGCCAATGGTGAGCCCTTCCTTGCAGGCGACTCCGCCTCAACGAAGGCCGACGAACGTCCGGTTATGTTGTATTTAGAAGCAGTCCAACGGTATAAAAAAGCGTTTCAGTCATGGCAAGCGGGGGGAGCGGTCGATATCGGTGAAATCAGAGAGATCGCCATCCCACTTTTCAACAAAATGATAAAGCATAAGCGGGAGTTGCTGATGCTTCACCATTACACAACAAAAGAAGAATATTTATACCATCACGCTGTCAGCATCGGTTTGCTCGCCGGGTTTCTAGCCATGCAGCTCGGCTACAGTCAAGGTGAATGTCATCAAATCGTGCTCGCTGGCGTTTTATCTGATTGTGGTATGGCGAAAATAAGCAGCCAAATTTTGATGAAACCTTCGGCACTCACCGAGGAGGAGTTTCGTGAAATAGAACAACATCCTATTTTGAGTTATAGGATGGTACAAAACATTGCGGCATTAAACCAAGGAGCAAAGTTGGCTGTGTTGCAACATCACGAGCGAAATGACGGCAGCGGATATCCATTACGAGTCAAAGCTGAAAAAATTCATCCATATGGCCAGCTTATTGCGGTCGCTGACGTATACTATGCAATGACTTCAGAACGTCTATACCGCCGCAAGCAGTCACCCTTTCGGGCAATTGAAGCCATCCAGCGAGAGCAATTTGGTCGATTAAATGCAGAAGTGGTTGCTTTGCTTGTAAACCATCTCATTAGCTTGCAAACGGGGGCAATTGTCAAACTATCAAACGGTGAAACGGCTGAGGTGATATTTATCCAGCCCGACGAACCAGCAAGGCCGATTGTCAAGGTGATGAAAACTGGTCAGTTGCTTTCATTAGTCGAGCAGCGCGACCTATATATCGAAGAAATTCTATGATGTTGACCGAGAAGTTCCCACCTCAAAGCAACAGTGGGAGACGGATCGGTCGTTTTTTGTGAACTATTATTTCAAAAAAACTGTTGCATAAATAACAGTAACGTGATACAATCTATCTTGCTTGCAACAACGAAATAAAAAAACTATTGACTTTTCGTTGTCCATGCGTTATCATTTAATAGCTGTCATTATTGAGAGATGATAAAAGTTCCTTGAAAACTAAACAAAACACAAGCGTCATAAGAAAAGCTGAGGTCGCTTGCTTATCGGCGAAACGCGCTGAGAGGCCCGCGAGGAGGCTGTTGCCGCCGCAGCGGGACACGAAGCGTCGCGAGCCGATAGCGGCCGAAGCTAGACAATCCGAAAAGCTGAGGCTCACAGTACTTTGGTGCTGGAGCTGAAGTGCAAGCCAATCAACTTTCTTTTGGAGAGTTTGATCCTGGCTCAGGACGAACGCTGGCGGCGTGCCTAATACATGCAAGTCGAGCGGACCGAACGAGAGCTTGCTCTTGTTTGGTCAGCGGCGGACGGGTGAGTAACACGTGGGCAACCTGCCCGCAAGACCGGGATAACTCCGGGAAACCGGAGCTAATACCGGATAACACCAAAGACCGCATGGTCTTTGGTTGAAAGGCGGCTTCG
>Ga0207866_1000631_pt1 | contig 47065 bp, 74 predicted proteins | sample HigsolmetaAR203D_FD_184835 | JGI IMG/M metagenome (GOLD analysis project Ga0207866, IMG submission 184835) | Ionic liquid and high solid enriched microbial communities from the Joint BioEnergy Institute, USA - AR20-3-D (SPAdes) (version 2) ...
AAAATGCGATCTGCTCCCGAGCGGGATACCAAGAAAGAGGACAAAAAGCCGAATGATCGAGGCGAAAATGCGAGAAAATGTTCAAATTGGGAGCGGGATAGCAGCAAAAAACAGGAAAAACGCTAACATTATCCCGCTACTCGTCGGTAAACATTCGTAAAAATGAGCCGAAAATGCGACTCGTCCGACGGCGGGATACCAAGCAGAAAAATAAAAATCCGAATATTGGAGGCGGAAACGATGGCAAAAGATAAGCGAAAAAGAAAAACATTAGGCGGCGATCTTTACGGTATGGCTTTTATCTATTGGAACGAGATCGAAAAGCGGTATGAGCTAAAGATAGAAAACAAACTAAAAGCGTACACTCAAGGCGAAACGAAAGAGGATCACGACGAGGCGAAAAAAGAGCTTAGACGTTTAGCGGAGGAGAAGGGATATACCGTTTATGATGCTTAATCTATAATGAATGAGGGATCACCAAGAGAAAGGCTCGGAGTCTGAAAGGGAGGAGGTACCGACCGTATGGGCTGGATATCCGTATTAATAGCGATCGTCTTTACCGAGCTTATGTTCTTATCGGTCAAAGTACAAAAGAAAAGATAAGCGGCGGCTTATCATCTTAGGGAAAGGGAGGTAAAAGGAGCATGACGATAAAATGGACAAGATGGGATAAAGAAGTAATCCGGAAAAAACATGGCGACGTTTATTTTTACCGGGATCTATACGACGGCAAACATGCAAAGCTTTTCCCTCGGGCGAAAGCCTTAGCGGAGGAGGGCGAGATCATATCCGACTTAATGGAGATCTCGAAAACCGGGAAGGTTACACGAAACAAAGTACCGTATATTATCGCTAACGTATCGAAACTTATCCCGGAGATCCCAGCGATGCTCGTATCTCGGGCGATCGGGCGAGTATCTCCCGCTAACGATATGGATCATCCGCCGGAGGTACAAGAGTTACAAAGACAGATCCTCGAGGAGATCGAGGAAAACAGTAACCTCGCCTTTGAGCATTATACAAATATCCTCCAACATCAAATAGACGGCGGACTCGTCGGAGTAGTGATGAAGGATGCCGACGATATTCCGGTTATCGAAATGAAAGCTCGGGATGTGTACTTTCCTCACGACGACGGCAGAGGAGCGGATATCGCTCTCGAGGAGGAATACGAAAACGAGGAAGGCGAGCTTGAGTCTTACCTCCACATATACCGGGAGCGGATCGAGCGCTCTAAGGAGCGGGATCCGGAAACGAAAAAGCGGAAAAGCAAGCTCATCGTACAGCATTTTTTATATAAGATCGAGGATGACGGATCTCTTACCGAGGTAGACGAGGAGGAAGCGAAAGAAAAGCTCGGGCTTGAGGAGCTAACAACCGAGTACCCTAACCGCTCTCGAGGTTTTATCGAATATTGGGCGAATAATAAAACCTTTAACGATCCGCTCGGGCGCTCCGCTTTAGCTGGACAAGAAAGCAAGCAAGAGGAGATAAATTGGACTCTTACCCGCTCCGCTATTGTATTCGAGCGTAACGGAAAGCCTCGGATAGCGGTTACTAAGGGTATTATGAAAAAGCTCCAAGATATCGCTTACGATACTTACGGCGATGAAAATAAGATCGATGCTCGAAACCTCGAGATCGTACAAATGGACGAAAACGGAAAGGCGATCGAGGTTATACAAATCGACGTTTCTAAGATCGGTAATATCGAATGGGTAAAGGATCTCATGAAACTAATGTTCGTTGAAACGCAAACGAGCGAGAAAGCGGTAGACTTTTACCTCGAAGGAGGCTCCAGCGGCGGAGCGATCTCGGGAGTCGCTAAGTTTTACGATCTCTTTACGTCGATCGTCAAAGCGGAAAAGCTCGCAAAAGAATACATCCGCTTTTTACAAAACCTTTTCGAGTCGGCTCTATGGCTGGAGAGAGAATTAGGCGACTTGCCGGATCTCCCGGTAGAAAAGCCGGATATCGCCTTGCTCGATATGATCCCAATCTCCCGGAGAGAGCTACTCGAGCAAGAGGCGCTCGCTTTCGAGAAAGGTATACAGTCCCGCTATGAAACGGTTAAGCGGATCAAACCTAACGATAGCGAGGCAAGTATCGAGGATGAGGTAGCTCTTATCGAGTCGGAAAAGCTATCCGATGATAGTACGAGCCTCGCTCGAGGTAGACGAACGCTATCCAACCTCTTAGATAACCGAGATACTCCGCTCGTTAGCGGAGGCGGAGAGGCTGGAGCCGCTGGAACTGGAGAAAACCAAGATAATACCGATCAAGAAGAATAAAACAAGCGGCGGGATCATCCCTTTTTAGGGTATCCCGCTTTTTAGGAGGTTATACAAATGGCAAAGACTCGGGAGGAGCTTATCCTTGAAATGGTAGCCGCTATCGTTGAGGCTATCATGACGGATATAGGCTCGGTAGGAGATCTATTCGATAACGCTCAAAAGGCGGGATTATTGGAGAGTATCCTCGCTCGGCTCGAGGAGCTGGGGATCGCCTTAGAGCAAATCTTCCCGGAAGCGGTAGCGGAGCAATACGCAAGCGGGATCAAAGCGGGAGAGGCTTTGCTTATCGAGGCGGGGATGGCTGGATCCGCTTTAGTCGCTACCTCTCCAAGAAAAAGGATCCATATCGAGGCGCTCGATGCGCTTATCTCCGAGGGGATGGGCGATCTTAAAGCGGCGATTAATACGATCAAAGAGGAGGCTCCTAAGCGGCTGGATCAAATCCTCGAGGATATTACGAAAGAGTTAGGGCAAGCGATCCTTACCGGAGAAAACCGCAAAAAAGCGACGGCTCGAGTATCGGAGATTTTCGCAAAAGAGGCGCTTACTTGTTTTACCGTCGAGGATAAAAACGGAGTAATCCGAAAGCTCCCGCTTGACTTTTACGCCTCTACCGTCGTAAAAACTAAGCTCCGATCCGCTCATAACCGAGGAGCGGAAAATCGCTACCGAGAAAACGGTATCGATCTCGTTATAGTAGACGAACATCATCCGACTTGTGAGGTATGCGCCAAGAAACAAGGGATTGTTATCTCGCTAACCGGAGATACTCCCGGATACGTAACTAAGGATGAAATAGGTTTACCTCCTTATCATCCGAATTGTAGACATACGATACGTCCGTATATCCTCAAGTACAAAACGAAAGAGGAGATCGAGCGGGATAAACGGAAAAAGTATAACCCGGATAAGGATCCCCGCTCCGAGGCGCAAAAGAAAGCATACGAGAAAGAGCAAGCGATCCGCCGGAAAGCGGCTCAAGAGAAACGAGATTACGAAAAAATAAAGGCGGTACTCGGAGATAAGGCTCCGAAAACGCTCGCCGCTTATCGGAGAATGAGAAGGAAAAAGGATACTCAATGGATAAAATTACAAGAAGAATATAAAGCGGCGATCCAACAAATAGACGAGGAGCGGGAAAACACCTAAGCCGCTCCTCTATTGTTAAAAATCGGGTATAATAAACATGTAAGCGATAGCCTCCCTATCGGCTCCGAATAGATAGGAGATACACTTTCGGGCTTGCGAGGGTTTCGACCTTACCGCTTACCTCCAAGCTTTCAAGCAATAAGCGGAAAGAGATTAATAGAAAAGGAGTAAGTAACCCTATGGAAAAACAACTCGAAAAAATGCGAGAGTTTTTAGAAGCTAAAAAGCAAGAAGAAGAACAAAAAGCCGGATATCATCGGCTGGATCTTCAATTTTTCGCCGGAGGCAAAGATGGCGACGGCGACGATCCGGAGGATGACGACGATCCGGAGGATGGCGAAGATCCGGAAAACGACGATGATGATCCGGAAGATGGCTCGACTCCATCCCTCGAGCAACTGTTAAAAGAAAATCCCGATCTTAAAAAACAATTCGATGAGATGTTTAAAGAGCGCTTTAAAAAGCGGCTTAAAGGAGTAGACCTTAAGCTCGCTAAAAAGCTCATCAAAGAACACAACCAAAAACAGCAAGGCAAAAAAGCCGACAATGACGACGATCGGGATAATCTAGGGGATGAGATAGCGGAAAAAGCTCGTAAGATCGAGCTAAAAGCTAAGCGCTTAGCGGTAAAAGAGTATGCCGTCGATCATAACCTTAACCCGAAACTACTCGCTCGCTTAGTCGATTTCGACCGGATCGAGCTTAACGAGGATGGCGAGGTAGATCCGGACGATCTCGAGGAAGTCATCGAGGAGCTAACGGAGGAGTTTCCGGAGCTTTTTCGTAGCTCGAAAGATGAGGATAGCGGCGAGGATGAGGAAGAAGATCAAGAAACTAAGACGAAAACTCGCTCTCATAAAGTCGTTTCTCGTAAGAAAACGAACAAACCGAAAGAAAAGGATCTCCGAGAATTAGGCAAAAACAAAGCCTTAGAGCGAGCTAAGCGAAAAGGCTTAATTAAAGACTAAGGGAGGTAAAATCCTATGAATTTACAACCTCGTAGAGAAACAATCGTCGTTCAAGACGAGTTTTTACTAAGCGCCGAGGGTTTAGTCCATAAAGTCGGCGGGATCACGTTAGACGGATCCGCTTTCGGAGCAGATGGTACGATCGTTAAAGCGGGTACCGCCGTTATGAAAGACGGAGCGACAGGCTTATTTAAGCCGTATGCCGACGATGCGGGTAACTTCCCAGCGGGAGCGGAGGTTTATCTAACCGCTCAAGATGCCGTTATTAAAGCGGGAACTAACCCGGTAGTCGGAGCCGTCGTCCGAGCTTATGTAAATACGTCGAAACTTACCGGAGTAACGGCGGCTTTCAAAGATGCAACAAAAGACCGTTACATTTACGGTTAATCCTAGCCGCTAACATCTAAGGATTACTTTTATAGCGATAAAAGGAGGTAAAAACCTATGCCTTTACATTTAGCCGAGTTTTCGAGAGAAGCGTTTCAAGGATATATCGAAAATCTCCCTCCGGCAAAAACACGTATTTTAGAGCGTTTTATGCCGATCAAGCCGGTTTATGATATCAAGTTTAGCTATAACGTTATTAACGGAAAATATGCTCGTACCGCTTCTATTACAGGTTTTAACGCTGGAGCGCCGCTCCGTACTAAGCAAGGCTTAGAAAAAGCTTTCGGAGAAGTCGCTAAGGTACAACATGGTTTTCGCTTAGACGAGGAGGAGCTACTCCGCTTTAACCAACCTCGTAGCGACGAGGAACAACAATCCGTAGTAGAGTACATTTACGATCAAACGGATGAACTCGTCGAGGGTGTCCGGGATGTAGAGGAATGGATGCGAGCGCAAGCGATCTATACCGGGAAACTACAATACAACGAGAACGATATCAAGCTCGATATCGATTTCGGAGTACCAGCGGGGAATAAATTAACGCTTGTCGGCTCGGATGCTTTCTCCGACCATACAAACTCCCAGCCGCTAACCGTTTTACAACAAATGGTACAAATCTATAAAAACGCAAACAAACAGAAAAACCCGGGCGAGATGCACATGAGTACGGCGATGCTAAACGATATCCTCGCTAACGCTCAAGTTAAAAACCATATTTACGGATCTCCGACCGATGCTCGTATCGTTACTCGGGATCAATTACAAACCTTGTTCGAGTCTTTAGGCTTGCCTCGTTTCGTGATTAATGACGATGTAGTGGAAACGAACGAGGGAGAGGTTAGACTTTTACCGGAGCGCCGGATCGTTTTCTTGCCAAACGGTACGCTCGGTAACTTATATCAAGGTATTACAGTCGAAAATAACTATAAGCCGGGTATGTACGTCGTAACAGAGATCAAAGAAACAAACCCTCCGATGCAAGCGGTATATGTCGGAGAAACGATCTTCCCAGCGTTAGCGATCCCGAGCGCCGTAGCTTGGATCGATGCTTAATTAACCATATAAAGCGGATCGGATAGCAATATCCGCCGCTTTTTCCTTAAAAAATTATGATCGGGAGGTTAAAATCATGGCTAAAGCTCAAGAAAAAGAAACTCAAAAACAAGAAGTAAAAGAAACTAAGTACATCGTCGGCGATCAAGGCTATCTTTATAAAAAAGGCAAAGTTTACAAAACAGGCGAGGAGATTTTCCTCACTCCGGAAGAATACGAAAACGTAAAAGACAAGGTTAAAAAAGCAAAAGATAAAGACGAAGAATAAAACGAAAGGAGCGGGTATAGATGGCTTACGAGTTAGAAAAGGAGTACCTTTCTAAACTCCCGCCTAACCCGCTCTCCTCTTTAGATGATGCCGATCTCGACAAAGCCTTTTTTAAGGCTCGAGAGGATCTATCGATTTATCATCCTAGACATATCACGCCTCGGATCGTCGTCTTACAAGCGATTTATAACGCCGAAAGCGCCGCCGGAGAGTATGAAAGCCTCAAGCGGCAAGGGATCGCCTCTTACTCGACGAAACGAGGCTCGATATCCTTTACCAGCGGATCCTACTCGTCTATTTCTCCTCAAGTAAGAGAGATTATCGGGGATCCTCCGACTCCAGCGGGGAGGTTAATCTAATGATGTTATTTTTCCCGCAAAAAGCGACGTTATACCGAAAGATCCCGGATCCGAATAATCCCGGACGGTACCTAAAAGACGATTACGGTAACTTTCAACTCCAGCCGATCGAGGTAAATGTCGCTATCGATCTCCGGCAAAACGTCGTAAGAGATGCCGACGGAGCGGAGGTTAGTACCTTTATGGAGGTAGACTTTCCGCCGGATGTGGAGTACGATTACGGCGACGAGCTGGAGTATAAGGATCCGTTTAACCGGGTATATCGGGGGAAGATCATAACCATCGAGGAAAATACCGATCCGCTCGGCAAGCGAGTTTTATCGAGGTTTTCTACCATTGGCTAAAGACTTTATCTCGATAGAATGGGAAGGCTTAGCCGAGATGGAGCGGTTACTCGATGGGATGGAGGAACGGATCGAGAGGATCGCTAAAGAGGAGTATACCGATTTCGGCTTTCTAGTAGAGGAAGCGGTAAAAGCTTTAATGCCTCGAGATGAGGGCGATCTCGAAAGTAGTTATAATATCGCTCCCGCTCGACGAGAAGGCGATGAGATCGTAGTAGAAGGCGGATCAAATAGCGAGTATGCCGTCCGTAGACATGAGGAGCCTTATCGGATGGGCGTTTATCCTAAGTACGATAATGGAGCTAAGTTTCCGGGCTATTACGTGAACGGACGAGGCGCTCGTACTCGAAATAAGCCGGGCTTTCGAGGAGAAAAAGCCGGGCGAAAGTTTCAAGAGCGAGCGGTTAATCTCCTCAAGCCGGACTTTGAGAAAATGAATAAGCGTATTTTAGAGCGAGTCTTAGGAGGCGAGTAGGGATGATCCAAAAGTATATAAAGGATTTATTAGCGGCGGAGATCCCCGAGCTTGAGTGGAGCATAGAGGCTTACTCCGGCGAGGATGATACCGGAACGGTTATAATGAATAATCCCTCTCCCTCCGATTCAAACGACGAGCGGGAGTTTATTTTCCCGAGCTACCAAGTATACCTAAGATCCTCCGACTTTGCGAAAGTCGAGTACCTCGCTTACAAGGTATATGATATCCTTAATAAGCGGCGGGATGAGGTAGCTACCCGAGAGTACCGAAACAAAAAAGGAGAGCTTTTAGGCTCCCGCTCTTACCGGATATTTTTTATCGAGTGTGATCCTCCGATCCGGGTAGGAGTGGAGGGGAAACATCTCGATTATAGTATAAATCTAAGGGCAACCTTAAAGGAGGTTAAATAGCTATGCCGCAAGTTGACGGAAAATACATCCCTTTCGGTTTAGCCGATATTACAGTAGGCGAAGGAACAGACCAAATAATGTTTGACGGGAAAACATATCTCCAAGCGGACGGCGGCGAGATCTCTATCGAGCCGGAGCTTGAGGATATCACGATCCCGGACTTTGGAAACACTCCATACGATCAAATCGTAGTCGGTTATAACGGCGAGCTTACAATCGTAGCGGGAAACCGAGATCTTAAGATCTTAGCGCTTGCTATGGGTTACACCGAGGCGATTACGGATACCGGAGGGCAAACCGTCGGGCTAATGGATGCGAAAATCGGTACATCCATGCGCTCGAAAGCGAAAAAAGTCGTTATCCATCCTCGAGGAATGGGATCCGATAAATCGAACGATATCACGATCTACAAAATGGCTGGAGTATCCGAGTTTAACGAGTCTTACGCTAACGAGCAAGGGCAAAACGAGATCACTCTACAAATGTATCCGAGAGATGGAGCGGATGCAAACTTACCGGGTAACTTTTTCTATATCGGAGAAACGGATCCGAACGCCGGAACTTAATAACAGAGGGAGGAGGAGAGCATTTCTCCTCCTCTTTTTTGTATTATAATAGACTTGTAAAAAATTTCTCTCAAAACAAGGAGGTACCATTATGGCAAAGGTATTATTAAACATTAACGGAGAAGATCAAAACGTTAAAATCGAAAAAATGAAAGTCAAACAGCTAAAAAAGGCTTTAAAGAAGATACAAGAGATTATTAGTTTAGTGCAAAACGAGGAAAGTACGTCGGAGCTTATCTCTTACTTTATGGAAATGGACATTAAACCGGGAGAAGCGGGAGCCGCTATGGATGACGCTCTCGAGGATAAAATCTTTATCGAAAATCTATTAAACGCCTTTAAGATCCTCTTTAATCGGATCCCGGACGAAATAACGGAGCTTTTAGCGATCGTAAGCGGGATCGAGGAGGAAGTACTCGACGAGCAAGATTACGATACCCTTTTCGATATCGCTCAAGCGGTTATCGAAGTGAACGACTTTAAAGCGATGATCGAGCGGGCGAAACAAACTTTTTTTATGGCTCGGAGCAAGTGGGGAGGGTTCAAGGTAGTAAAATAAAGCTCGATCCTTTCGAGCTTATTGTCTACCGCTTATCCCCAATCTTAGGAGGGAGATCCGAGGTATTAGAAACTCCGGTACTCGAGGCGCTTAATTATCTCGCTATGGAGCGGCAAGAGCGGGAGAGTCGCCGCTTAGAACAATTTCATTTACTATTTTTCGGAGCTAACTCTCGAGTCGATCCGAAACAGCGGAAAAAGTTTTATGACAAGATCAAACCTCGAGAAACCGGAGGGCGTTTACTCGGCAACCCTCACAAAAAGCTCGAATGGGATTTCTCCAAGCTGGATGAATTTAGAGCGAAACCGAAAAATAAACAATAAGGAGGCGGTTTTATGCCGGGAGTCGTTAGCGAGCTAAGAGCGAGATTTTCGGCTCAAATCAGTAGTTTTAAATCCGCCGTTGCTGGATTGAAACAAGAGATAAACAGTATCGGGAAGGATAGCGCTAAAGCTACCGCCGAGGCTAACCAAGCCTTTGACGGTATGCGAAAGAGCCTTACTAACCTCCGCTCCGCTCTTAAAAACGCTGGAGCGGGATCCTCCGATATGTTTAGCGGATTGGATAAGGCGATCACAAAAGCGGAAAGCGACCTAAGTACGTTCGGGCGGCTTTCCGTTTCTACTATGCTCGAGCTTCAAACGTCGGTAAATAAAGCGAAAAAAACGATCGACAAGCTCGGGGATAATGTCAATCTCGGAGGATTGGATCAAGCGATCCGAGAAGCAGACAAGGCGATCCAAGATTTCGGGAAAAATGCGAGCGGAGCGACGAAAGAAGCGGAGCAAGCCTTAAAAAACTATCAAAATACATTCACAAAATTAAAAACGATCGGAGCTACCGCTTTCGTCGGGATCGGTACCGGGATAGCTGGAGCGATCAAAGTAACCGACGATTATCAAAGAGCATTAAACGGAGTCGTCGCACAAACCGGAGCTACCGATGAGGAAACGAAACAACTCGGGCAAACCCTTAAAAATATCTATGCCGCTAACTATGGCGAGAGTTTCGCCGATATCGGAGAGGCTCTAGCTCTAACCGCCAATAATACCGGGTTAGCGGGTAAGGCTCTCGAGGATATGACGAAACACGCCTTATTACTCCGGGATACTTTCCAATATGACGTATCGGAAACGACTCGGACAGCCGATACGCTAATGAAGCAGTTTGGAATAACCGGAGAGCAAGCGTTTACTCTCATCGCTCAAGGAGCGCAAAAAGGACTCGATAAGAGCGGCGATATGCTCGATACGTTTAACGAGTACGCCGTTTATTTTAAACAACTCGGTTTCGATGCCGAGGGTATGTTTAACGTACTCGCCGCCGGAGCGGAAGCGGGAGCATTTAACCTCGATAAAGTCGGGGATGCTATCAAAGAGCTGGGGATCCGGGTAAAGGATCAATCGAAGTCTACTCATGAGGCTTTTTCCGCTCTCGGGCTGGATGCTACTCAAATGGAGCAAGCTTTCGCTAAAGGCGGATCGAGCGCTCAAAAAGCATTACAAACCGTTTTCCAAAAGCTCGGCGAGATCGAGGATCCGGTTAAGCGTAACGCTATCGGAGTCGCCTTAATGGGTACTCAATTCGAGGACTTAGAGTACAAAACGATCCTCGCTCTCGGTAAGGTACGAGATGAGGCGAATATGAGCGCCGATACTCTCCAAAAGATGGGAGAAGTAAGATTTAACAGCTTAGGCGAAGCTTTGCGGGGAGTCGGACGGATGTTACAAGTCGAGGTTATCGACTCCGTACAGCAAAAAGTGATGCCGACGATTAACAATATGATAAATAGCTTACGACAAAACCTCCCAGCGATAAAAGAGGCTCTAGGAACGGCTTTTAATGTGATCTTTGATACGATCAACAAGTTTAAGCCGACCTTTGAAAACCTTTTTATCGTCTTTAAAAACGCCGGAGGCTGGATAGGATCCGTATTAGTCGTCGCTTTTACCGCTCTCGGATCAGTCTTAGCGCCGATTATTAACGGTATAACGACGATTGTCGCTAAGTTTACCGAGTGGGAAGGCTTTATACCGATAATGAACGGTATTTTAGCGGGATTTTTGGCGTATAAGGCTTACTTGCTCGCCTTACAAGCGCCGATGCTCTTACAAATCGCTCGAACAAAAGCGCTTGCCGTAGCTACCCGCTTGCTTAACCTCGTTATGTCGCTTAACCCGATCGGTTTAATCATCGCCTTGCTCGTCGGGTTAGGAGTCGCTCTATATACAGCATGGCAAAAGAGCGAAACATTTAGAAATATCGTTCTTTCAGCGTGGAGCGCTATCAAGAGCGGAGCGATCGCCGTCTTTGAATGGCTCAAGAAAGTAGTACCTCAAACGATCCAAGCAATATCTAATGCATGGAGCGGCTTTAAAAGCTGGGTATCTAACCTATGGAATGGGATCAAGAGTACGGCAGTTTCGATATGGAACGGCTTAAAGACGGCGGCGGTTAATACGTGGAACGGTATCAAGAGCGGGATATCGAACGTACTTTCCGCTACCAAAAATACGATACTCACAATATGGAACGCTATCAAGTCTACCGTACAATCCGTATTAAACGGCTTGAAAAGTACGGTTATAACGGTATGGAACGCTATCAAAACCGGAGTAAGCAACGCCGTAAATAACATAAAATCCATCGTGACCGGAGTCTTTAATGCGATCCGCTCTTTCGTGTCCGGATGGATATCGGCGGTACGCTCGATCATAAGTACCGGGTTTAACGCCGCTAAGACGATCATCTCCGGGATCATTCAAGCGATCAAGGCGATCTTTACCGGAAACTTTTCGGCGATCAAGGGGATCGTATCGAATGTCATAAGCTCCTTAAAATCGATCTTCTCGAGCGGCTTAAACAATGTGATGAGTATCGTAAGAAATACCGCCTCCCGGATCATCTCCGCTTTCAAGGGGATAAACCTCGTAAGTGTCGGAGCGAATATCGTTCGGGGATTGTGGAACGGTATCTCGAGTATGGCGGGATGGATCCGAGATAAAGTAACCTCTTTCGCTAAGTCGATCAAGGATAAAGTAACAGGATTTTTCGGTATCCACTCTCCGAGCCGGGTATTTAGAGATATCGGTAACTATCTCGGCGAAGGATTGGCGATCGGTATCGATCAAAGTCGGAAACTCGTAGCTAAAACGACTCAAGCCTTAGCCGAGAGCGCTATGATCGAGCCGGATCCGGCGGGGATCGGAGCGATGACCGGAGAGGTAATAGCTTCCCAGCTACCGAAACCGGATAATAGCGGCGACTCGAGCGAAGGCGCTGGGATCGTTACTAACTATCAAGCGCCGCTTATGTATATCGAAAACTACTATCAAAACGACGAAACCGATGCTCGGGTTATCTCTAACGGCTTATTCCGTTTGCAACAAGATTACGACCGGGCAAGAGGTAGAAAAACCGTATAAAGGGAGGTTTAATCGATGGCTTATACTTTCCATGATGGCTTTACTTTCGGGGGAGTTACAAGCTCCTCCCTTTCCCTTATGGTTATCGATAAGGAGATCCCGCTTATGCCGGAGATCGAGGAGCAAACAGAGGAAACGCCGGGGATCGATGGAGCTTACGATTTCGGAGTACGCTATAAGCCTAAGATCATCCCGGTAAAGGTTAGAGTATTAGGAGCGACGAGCAAAGCCGACTATATGAATAAGCTCCGCAATATAGCAGCGGTACTTAATCCGAGGCTCGGATCTAAGGAGCTTATTTTCGATGACGAGCCGGATAAAATGTATTTCGCTCGACTCTCGGAAAACTTTTCTCCGACTCGGCTCGGCTTGATCTCGGACGAGTTTACACTTAATTTTATATGTTACGATCCATTTACCTACTCGGTAGCGGAGAAAGATCTATCCGGTACAAGTGAGATTATCGCCAATAACGCCGGATCTCACGTAGCAAAGCCGACTCTCATCATCACAAAAGGAGTGGGAGCGGCGGTTATTAGATGTACTCATCCCGACCAAACGACCGAGGAGATCGCTTTTAGTAGTAACTCTCCGGCTGGAGTCTATACAATAAATAGTAAGGAGCAAACAAGCCTCCTCGATAGCGAGGGAGCTTACGAGTATCTCGACGAGGAAAAATACTTTACTTTGCAAAACGGCGATAATACAATCTCCGTCGTATCCGGATCGATCTCTAATATACGAGTGATTTATCGGGATACATGGCTATAAAGGAGGAGGTTTTTAAATGGCAACCTCAAGAGCGCTCATAACCAACAAAAGCGACTTTATCCGAAACGGTATAAGCGGCTTAGAGTTTAATCCCGATCTCTTTTTCAACATGGAGGATCAACCCGCTAACTTTTTGCTTACCCGGACTCCGCTAGATGTACCGGGAGTAAGAGGGATCGCTAAGGATCTAAACTCTCAAGCTCATTATCGGGTTAAAAATGTTACTTTCGACGCTCAAAAGAACATGTTTTCGATGTGGGTAAAATTCAAACCGTCCGCTTTTCAGTCGGGGAAATGGACGATCATCTTTACGACTCGGGGAACGCCTAGCGCCTCCGATCATGGCTTTCATTTAGCGATGTATAACTCCGCCGAGGGAAACGGTCAGATCATCGCAAGGCTTTATAAAAACGGCTCTTTAGTAGAAAACCAAGAGAGTCATAAAATGACCGTTATCCCGGCGTTTAATGCCCAGCCGGATGTATGGTATCATGTCGTCTTTATATACGACGTATCGCCGGAAAATACCGGGTATAAACTCAAGGTATACTTTAATAATACGCTCGTAGTCGTCGGGAGTACGGATGTCGGTCTAGGAGCCTTTACTCGGGATCTAACGATCGGACAATTATCGGCGACCGATGCGAATACCTACCCGCCGGATATGATCGTAGACGAGTTTATGTTCTTTAAAGGCTCGAAAGTATGGGATGCCGCTACTATCGGTACTTACTATAACGGTATCCTCGATGGGAGATATGTCGATTACAGTACGGAGCCGGGATCGATACAAATCCCGAAACGAGCGGACGGTACTTATCTAACCGCTACTCCGATCGTATGGGAGAGTAACGTTATCGATATCGGAGATCCGCCGATCGATTATTACGGACGGCTCCATATGAACGCCGCTTTAGATCCATCCGTCCATACGATTAACCTTTATACCCGAGTATCGGATGATGGAGTAAATTTCGACTCATGGCAAGCGGTAGGAGCCGACGGTACCATTTACTCGCCGAAAAAGCGGTACTATCAAATAAAAGTCGAGCTTATGACAAGCTCGAACGTGAGTACTCCGGTTTTAAAAGAGCTGGAGATCCTTGAATATGCTCGACCGATACAATACGAGCTTATATCCGAGCCGCTCCGGGTTTTTGCGGATCTCGAAACCGGGCTTAAATCGCTGGGTATCCTCCATAACGCTTATGATATATGGATCGAGGAGGAGCTAAAGAGCAAGGATATTCTAACCTTTAAGCTCCCGATGACCGATCCTAAGCGGCGGATGTTAGGAAATGAAGCGGTAGAGTATCTCCTCCAGCTCGGAAACCGCCGATATATCATTAAAGAAAATCGGGATGTAAAAGGATCCGACGGAAAAAGAATATCCGAATTTAAAGCGGAGGCGAAATGGTACGAGCTAAACGATTGCAAGATACCGGAGTATGAGTTAGTAGAGGCAACCGTAACGGAACATGTCCAAAAAATCTTATCGGAGGCGATCCCTACTCCGACATGGCGGATCGGCGTTAATACCTCGACGAAAACACAAAAAAGAACGATCCGGGGAACATGGAAAAGCGCTCTCGCTTTGCTCCGGGAGGTAGAAAGTACTTTCGGAGTCGAGCTAAGGTTTTACTATGATCCCGAAAGCGATCAAGATCTTATCGATATAACCGATATGATCGGCGAGGATAAACGGATCCGCTTTTACTACAACAAAAACATAAAAGAGATCGAGCGGATCATCGATACTTACGGTATGGTTACTCGCCTCTACCTATATGGAGCGGGAGAGCTGGATATCACGACCGTAAATAACGGCTTGCCTTATATCGAAAATCTCGAATGGGTAAACAAGCTCAGGCTAAGAAATAAGATCCGTCCGGACTATTTCAGAGATGAACGCTATACGATCCCTCAAAACTTGCTCGAGGACGGTCAAAGAATGTTAGCGGAGCTATCCAAACCTAATATCACTTACTCAATGAAACTATTAGAGCTTAGCTCCCGCTCCGGACATGAGCCGGAAACGATCCATCTCGGCGATACCGTTTATCCGATCGATGAGGATCTTATGATCGATCATTTACCGAGCCGGATCGTTCGACGTAAATACAACGTAAGAGAGCCGTACAAGAGCGAGGTAGAGTTAGACCAACCGAAAAAGGAGCTTGCCGAGGTACAATCTCGAGCCTTTGAGGATCAAATCCAAGTATTAACCGAGTCGGATCCGGTTTCTAACGCCGATATCCAAGAAATGACCGTATTTAATCATCTTTTAAACTCTCGGGCGGATGACGGCTTAGCCGAATGGACTCAAGTAGGCGCTCCGGGGATAACCGCCTCGACCGAGGGAGGCTTTAGCGGCGAGAATAGCTTTAAAATTACGGCGAATTACGGCGAGTATAAGAGCATTTACCAAGATGTTTATAACCTTTCTCATCGCTCGACATATACGATCTCCGCTATGGTTTACAAAGAGGGGAACATTACGGCGGGAGCTAACGGTTTCGTAGGGATCCGGATCCGAGTAAGATACAAACCGGATGAAAATGGAGTCGTTAAAGAGGAGGTTAAACTCCTCAAGATCCCGGATGTTACTAATATGAGTTATGACGATCAATAAAGAAACGAGGTATAATTAAATTAAAAGAGAAAGGCGCTTATCGTTAAGATGGAGCGCCTTTCTTACAATAAGGAGGCGGTTATAATGGCGCTGGATAAAGGCTCTTTCCAGCCGATTGTATTAAAGATCCCGATCGATAGCTCGCAAAAATTAGACTCGATCCGAGTCGAAGTAGCGGCGGAAAATGTTCAAATCGAGGGAGCGTTATACATTACGGACATTATGCTACAAGGCGGAACGGTAGCGACTTCTCATATCGGACATGTATCCGAGATAAGATGGAGTTTTGAAAATGCTTGATCCTAAGAAATGGCGGCGCTTTTCCGGTACTTTCTCATTTTCTCATGATGAGCCGATCGATTTCGTTAGAGTCGAGATCGTCGCCGATGATGCGGTTATCCGTAACGAAAATAACGAGGATGTACCGCTCTATATAACCGATATCCATTTTCAAGCAGGGAAACAATTAACCGGATGGGTACCGGAAACTCGGGAGTTTTTGAGAAAACTCTATCATACTAACGACGAAACGAAAACTCGGGTATCGGTAGACGATATTTACAACGGCGGAAAAACTCCGGTTAAACGGACTAATTTAGAGTTTCGAGAGTATAACATCGCCGGGCGAGGGATAGAGGTTTTTACTCTACCTAATTGGTATCCGGATGATTGGTATGTCCAAGTATTGCCTACCGGAGTCGATTTCGAGATCATCCCGAAAGATGATTACGATCTTTTCCGCCTATGTACTAACGACGGATCCTTAAAAGATCCGGAACATTACTATAACAACGATCCGGATCATCCGCTCTCGATGACATATACCCGAGAGTTTACGATCGGCGGCGGATCGGCTGGAGTACCGATTAAGATCCTCTCCCGCTCCGGAAAAGCGTATGTAGGCTCGACAAGGCTACCGATAGGAGGAGTCAATAGTATAACGCTCTCGGATGGGAGTAACTTTCCTATTAAGCGGCGGAGCTTTTTCTTAGCGCAAAAAGGAGCGAGCCGCTTTCGGATCGAGTTTTATAAGTTTAAAAATGGGATCTTACAAGATACCGGGATCGGTTATTACGGAACAGCTAAGTTTAATCAATGGACTTTCGGGAGGAGTCGGTTTTAATGAGTGGACAAAGACGGTTATTAACTTGGACGTTAAACGCTGGATCGCAAGCGTATGAGGAGGATCTCGAAAAATACGGACATAAAATATACGCTCTCGGAGTACATGAGTTTCAAGTCGAATACGACGGCGAAATATATGTCCGGAGAGCGATCCCGAGCTTTTACGACGGCGATAATTACGGTACTTATCGATGGGGAGCGGATGCCGACGGCGACGGCTTGCCGGATCATTTCATCGATAACGCTAAGACTCGCTCATGGATGAGCTGGAGTTTTTGGCGATCCATCGAGCGAGGTATGCGCCGATGGAGTCATATTAGACATTATATTTCTTTTATCCTTTTTGGAGCGACAAGGGTTACTCGGATGTTTGATAACCCGGCTTATCAAGATAACTTTATCGAGAATGTAAAAGCGGTTATCGATAACGTGATGAATAGCTATAACTATCCCGGCGAAAGCAACGCTCCATATATCAAAGGGATCGAGATCGATTTCGAGGCGAGCTTTAGCGATAGTCAATACGACTATCGTACCGGGGATAACATAACTTATATGAACATCCTTAAGCGGATCAAAAACGAGGTATGTATCCCTCGAGGGTTAGCGTTACAAGTCAACGCTTATGCGATGTGGGGGAAAAACACTCCTTTTTACTATCGCTTTCATGATTACGAGCTTTTCGCTAATACGACCGACTCGCAAGGAAACGCCGTTATCGACGAATTACAGATAATGACATATGACTTTTCATGGAATGGATCCTCTCCGGGAGCCTCTACTCCTTTATGGTGGTTTAAAGAGGTATCGGATTGGGCGAAACAATGTTTCGGAGCGCCGGGCGCTAAGCTAACGATGGATCGAGTCTTTTTCGGAGCCGCTGGGTATGGACATAGATGGGGGATCTATGATTATAACCGCTTATACGGATCGACGATTACTTATCGAAACTTTATCGATTGGCAAAACGGACTATATAAGCATAACCATTCGACCGAGCAAATCGGGAGCGATGGAAATACTATTTACGAATGGCACAACCAAGAATTTTTATGTTTTGCAGGTATCGAGGATCAAGAAAGTAAAAACCAAATACTCCAGCAACATGTATATGACTATTTCAAGGCTCGTTATGGAGTCGTATCGGAGGTAAACGGATCCCCGACGGCAAGGTTATCGACTTATAACGGACAAGAGTATATTACGACTTACTCCCGGATCCAGCGATCCGAATTTACGAATATTGTAGCGGAAAGTTTTGCTCCATCGAGTACGGATCCCGCTCCGTCGCCGAGCGGTCAAGTTAGAACATATAACGGTATCATTAACACTCCGATAACGATCAAAGAAAATGGAGTCGTTAGTACCCGCTCCGGGATCATCGGTTATCAGACATACGGTAAGAAATGGATCCCGAAAACGGAGCAAGGAGTCGGAACTTATTGCGACTTAGTACCGAGCGGGAAAGTAACCTATACCCTAAACGTACCGAGCGCCGGATCTTACCGTTTAATCGCTCTCGTATCGTTTATATGGTATAACCAAGCAAAACTCGGATGTATTTTAAACGGCTCTCATAGCTTCACGATACAACCTTTCGCCGATTACTACCCGCTTATGTTTAAGGCTAGTCATTGGTACGATTGCGGCGTTAAGCAATTCCAAGCGGGAGCGAATACAATCACGATCGACGGCGATCTTAGCGACGATGGGACGGTTATTTATGGCTTTATTGTATGCGAGGATTTTAAAAACAATTTTAGCGGCGGCGAGGTAACGTTCAAAAGTACGGTAAAGCCGTTTAAAAAGAAGGACGGTACTTATGCCTCGGTACCCGCTACCCTTGCTATAACCTCGAAAGCGCTCCGGCAAGATCCGATCCCGCTCATTATGTGGGAGGATCGTTTCGCTCAATACCGCCGGGTAGTGGACGAGCAAGGGAACGTTACTTATCAAGATTTACCGGATCTCACTACCTCAAGCTATTATGCAAAATATGAGGTAAGAACGGCGAAAGGAAACGGCGATACTCTCTCGGCGGACAAAACTTACTGCTATGATCCAGCTAACCCGACGTATGAGATCGGTTATAGCTGGGGAGTTTGGGCGGTTAAGCAAGATCCTTATAACGGCAATCCGGACGATGCTTATGCTTATTGGGGAGATCTCAATAGCGGCGGGCGCTTGCTCGTTAATTACGAGTTTCGCTCTAATTTATGTGTAGAGATCGAGTTTCGAGTTACTCAAGCGGGAGCGGTAGGTATACAGTTTGGAGGATCGAGCGGTACGGATGGATATGTATTTGTAGCGGATTACAAAGCTCGAAAACTCCGGCTTACCTTAAACGATGTCGTTATCCAAGAACAAGATCTCCCGGCAAGCTATGGAGTCGGGGATCGGACAAAGCTTAAGGTTATCCTCCATAACGGAAAAGGATACTTTTATTTCGGATACTCGGACGTTAAGGCTTTCGGAGGACAAATCTTTGACCTTTCCCGAGGATCCGGAGGAGTAACCGGGATCTATGCGAATAAGGTAGAGGCTCGTTTCTATGTATTGCGGATCTCGACGACGGATAAATGGGATCTCATGGAAAAATTTACAGTAGAAACAAAGATCGGCGGACAAACATACCGGAAAACGTTCGGAGCGATCTCTCGGAGCGGGTATACGATCGATCCTAATTTCGGGTATCTCAATTTTTCGGGGATCGACGAAACAGTTACTCGGGATCCGCTACCGGACGGAAAGAAACCGGAGATATCGCTAGATTATGAGTTTTTTATAACCGAGGTACCGGGCTTTGACGGATCCGCCGATATTAAGGTTATCTTTGACGATCCGGGGATATGGTACGCTTATCTTTATGTATGCGATAAAGAGGGAGCCTCCGTTACATGGTGCGGAGATAGCTACTCTTTCCTCGATACGATGAATAGAGCCGTAAATGAGTATGGAGCGAAAGGTATCGGTTTATGGACGATGGGGCAAGAGGATCCTCGACTCTTTGAAACGATCCCGGATGTAGTACCATATCACGAAGCGCCTCCGGGGATCTAAAATTTACCTCCCTTACGTTATACTAGGTATAGATCGATAGAATACGAGGGAGGTAAGGTTATGGTATGAAAACGACGCAAAATGTACCTCATAGCGACTCTCTTTACAATGGAGTAACCGGAGGTTTTTTCGCTACCGTTTCCTATCTCGTCGGCGGTTTCGATAATCTTATGATCGCTTTCGGTATTTTCGTCGCTTTAGATTACTTTACCGGAGCCTTAGCCGGATGGTATACCGCTAAACTTTCATCCGATCGAGCTTTCCGAGGATTGGCGAAAAAAGCGGGGATGATGTGTTTCGCTATTGTAGCGACTCAATTAGACTATACTTTCGGCTCCGGCGATGGCTTTCTCCGAGGAGCGGTACTAATGATCCTTATCGGTACCGAGGGTATCTCCATTATGGAAAATCTCGCTCGAATGGGAGTAAAGATCCCGAGGGTTTTATATGATCGTTTGGAACAATTACAAAACGGAGATACGATCGGCGGCGTTACCGATCAAGTGAACGAGAAAAAGGAGGAGAAAAAAGATGGGTAAACTCGATTTCATTAAAGAGATAGCGCCTTACGCTCAAAAAGTAGCGGAAAAATACAATATTTTAGCTAGCCTTATCATCGCTCAAGCTTGTCATGAGAGCCGTTTCGGAGAGAGCGGTTTAGCTCGAAAAGGGAAAAACCTTTTCGGAGTGAAAGGATCCTATAACGGCGACTCTATTGTTATGAAAACATGGGAGCATATTAACGGAAAAGATGTTTATGTCGATGCCGCTTTCCGCAAATATCCATCATGGTACGAGAGCCTCGAGGATCTCGCTAAGCTTTACGTAAACGGCGTTAGCTGGGATCGAGATAAGTACAAAGCGGTTATAGGGGAGAAAGACTACAAAAAGGCTTGCCGAGCGGTACAAGCCGCCGGATATGCGACGGATCCTAATTACGCTAAAAAGCTTATCAATATGATCGAAACTTATAACCTCACTCAATACGACAAAAAAGCCGCTCCAGCGCCGAAAGCGGAGCCGGAACAAGCGGCGAGTACTTATGCCGTCAAAGCGGGAGATACGCTCTCCGAGTTAGCGCAAAAGTTTAATACGACGGTAAGAGAACTCCAGCGATTAAACGGTATTAAGGATCCGAATAAGATTTATATTGGACAAGTGTTAAAGATCCCGGGCGCTTCAAAGGCGACAAGTGCCTCTAAAACCGCTCCATCGCCAAAAGAAACGCCGAAACAAGCGGCGGGTACTTATACCGTCAAAGCAGGAGATACGCTCTCCGGATTGGCGAGAAAATTTAATACGACGGTAAGCGAACTCCAGCGCTTAAACGATATTAAGGATCCGGATAAGATTTATGTCGGACAAGTATTAAAGCTCCCGAGCGCTAAAAACACTCCGGTTTATCATACAGTAAAGAAAGGCGATACCGTTTCCGAGTTAGCGGCGAAATACGGTACATCGATCGCTAAAATCAAAGAATGGAACAAACTCAAAGACGTAAACAAAATTTACGTCGGACAAAAATTACGAGTAAAATAGGAGGTTAAACTGATGGAAAGCTTAAACGGTATGACTCAAGTTTTGGCGCTGGGATCGGCGATCTCGGTTATCGTTTTGATCCTCCTCCAGCTTTTAAAGAAAACGGCTCCGAGTTTTGATAAAGGCGGCTCCCGAGCTAAGTACCTCCCGCTCCTTTCCGTCGCTATCGGCTTAGTTATTGGAGCGCTTGTTTACCCTTTTACGGATATGGAGCTAACTCTCCGGTTATGGGCTGGATTTTTCGCCGGAGTAGGAGCCTCGGGTTTATATGATCTATCAAAAGTGAAAAAGCAATAAAAGCCGATGAGGAGCGGATTTTACCCGCTCCTTTAAATTTTTTCTCTAAAAATATGTATTTTTCACTTGTAAACAGACGAGCGATGATGTATATTATAACCAAAGCGATAAAATTAAATAAAGGAGAGGGTTAAAATGCGGTATGCTCGTCACTTTCTCAAGAAAGAGCGCTCCCGCTTAGATGAGCGACTCAAGGAAACGGTAGGGGATCTATTCTTTTACCGGGATTTAGATCCTTATCTCCGTCCGGAGGATCGAAAAAAGAAAGTCGAGCGGCTGGAGGCGAAAGAGAAAGAGCTTAGGGAAGCTCTCGAGGAGATCGATTTTCTCTTAGAGCTTATGGATCGAGCGGGGATCGATGAGATCTTTAGCAAATACCGGAGGGGAGAGATCTTTTACAATGAGCCGCAAGTTTTGGGATAACCCGGACATTATCAAGATGAAGATCCCGCCGGATAATCTCTTTCTACAATGGTATCGAGGAAACCGAGCGAGAGTTTATGCTCATAAGATGGACGAGAGCGGGATAGCAGCTATACCGCTAACCGGAGTAATGAAAGCCGAAAACGCTAAGCAACTCATCGAAGATTACGAGCTTGCTTACAAGATCAAAGATATTAAGCTTATCAATCCTATTGAAAAATACGATATCAACTAAAAACAAGGAGGAGTTTTAAAATGGTTAATCTTAACGCAAACTTTCAAACTCGGGAGCAAAAGAAAAAACGCAAGCTTAAAAAATGGGTAAAAGTAACGATCGCCTCTTTCGTGATCCTTTTCGGAGTGTATAAGCTCGGTACGATGCTCTTAAACGAATTGATCGGGATAGGATCCGGAGTAGTAGTAACCGAGGAAGGAGAAACGCTCGATAATGCTCGTAAATACCGAGAAGAAGGGAAAGACGTTACAATTAATTGGAATGAAGAACAAGCGCTCGCTACTATGCACAAAATGACTCATCAAAAAGTAAGAGCCTCCGTAAAATGGGGAGCCGTCGAAATGACTCCTGAGCGGATCGATGAGCTTATCCGGATCGTCAAGGATAGCGATTACGAGCATAAAGACGAAATGCTTAAGATCCTCAAGAAGTGGAAAAAAGGCGATTTTAGCAAGATCGACAAGGATCATAATACTATATGGGAATGGCAAGGCGGAACGATCGGGAGAGCGACCGGGATCCTTTCGCCGGAAGAAGAAAAGGAATTTATCGAGGAAACATTTAGGGATCAATAACCGAGAGAAAAATCTCGGTTATTTTTTTATTTTTAGTGTTTACAAATGAAACAAAAAGCTTTATAATTATCGCTAGAGCGAGATAATGAAAGGAGGGAGAAAATGAAGATATGCGAGATCCCTTTTACGGATATAAGCTCGCCGCTCAAAGTTTTAAATGAGCTTGTAATAAAGGCTTGCTTGATAGCGGAGGGTTTCGATCTCGAAAAGCCGATTATCGCTTACGATGATCCGGTTAGGATGGTGAAAGTATTTAAGCAAAAATAAAGCGAGAGGATCGATATCCTCCCGCTGGATCTTACCGGATTATCTCGTCCAAGTAGCGCCGTAAGCTGTTTGTAGCGAAGGGCTACTCGGATCCCAACCGTCATGTAAGTTAATTTTTACCCTCATTTTAGCGTTTTTCTTGGCTATGTTCGTAAACTGAACATTAGCATGATACCGTTGAGTGTGAGAGTACAAAGCGTAAGCGCCTTTCGTTTCGATGTTTTTCCAAGCTCCATTCTCGTAGCGCTGGAGTGTCATTTTAGCGTAAACATAAGTATTATAAGGCGTTTCCCAAGTAGCATAAACGTTAAGATAATCCTCGGATGTGTTAAGGTATCCGGTACCCGGATAAGTAAAATTATCGTTTAATTTGATCGCTTTAGAAGTAGTCGCCACATTATCTACCTCCTAAAGTGTAATGACGGAAAAGCTTTCCGTTTCGTCCATTATACAATACGAACAAAAAACTTAGAACATTTAAAACAAGGAGGAGTTTTAAAATGAAAAAGTTTAATCCTTACAACGAAAAAACCTTTAAGATCCGGATCGTATCCGCTCCGGCTGGATCATGGTATGAGAAACTCGTCGGCTCGGACATTGAAACATGCGGATATAACCAACATGACCGGGCTAATAGATGGAGAGTAAACTATAACGGCGAGGAGCGGGAGATCGAGCATAACGATGCTCGGTATATCCTTAGAGGGAACGTCGCTCAATGGAGTACGATCCTTGTTAAACCTCGGGGATCCCGGAAACATGAGGAGGTAGCGGTTTTAACCGGACAATCCCCGATAACCGGAGCGCTTAAAGTAACCTTTATCGACGGCGGCGAAACGGTTATCGAGCCGAGCGATATCGCTCAAGTACTCGACGAGGGGAAATGTTATAACGATAGCGCCGCTTATATGATCGCTAAGTTTTATCATAAATGGAGCAAAAAATCGTATATTGTTTGTCCACATTGTAAAGCCTCTTTCGAGTTTTATACTTTCGTAGATCCGGTTTCGCTCAAGTGTTACGCTTGTCAAAGAGAGGAGAAAGGCGAAAGCGGGAGCCGCTTAGATGAGGAGCTTTTTAATAACGAATGGATCCAGCTAACCGACGAGGATATCCGTAAGCATAACGGCGAGGTACTATATCGATACTTTAAGACGGTATTTACTCCGATCCCAACCGACTACCCGGGATATATCGGAAAAGATGCTCCGGAGCGGTTAATGCAAGTCGGAGCTAACGTTAGATATCATATCGACTTGATCGGCGAGGATCGGGTAAACGAATTAAGGGAGATGTTTAAAGAAGCGTATAAAAACCTTTTAATCATCCTTAAGAAGCGGCAAGCGGTAAAAGCATAAAAAGCGGGAGGGATCGCTCCCTCCCTACCTTAAACATTTAAAGGAGGAGTTTTAAAATGGATCAAGTGTTATTAATCATCGCCGCTTTTCTATGTGTAATCTCGGGAGCGGGAGCCGCTTATACGGCTTTAAAGAAAACCGATCCGGAGGCGATGGATCGTTTCTCGCTCCTTGCTCTTTTGCTCGCTGGAGCGGGATCTTTCGCCGGGATCATTATCATTATAAAACCTTTTCTCGGGTGAGTGGGAGATATTTCTCCCGCTTTTTTCTTGTCTAAAGTGTTTACAAGTGAAACAAAATGATATATAATAAAATTAGCGGTTGAGCGATAAGCAAAGCCGCAAAAAATAAAGGATAAGGAGAGATGCTAAGATGACAAAAACAAGCGAGTACCTACAAAAATTTTTCGAGGAGAAAGATCTCGGGATCAAGCTTTACGAGATCGAGCATAACGGAGAAACTCATTTCATCGGATCGGATCAAGTGATCGAGCTTATCATGCAAGCGCCGGAAAGTGAAAAGAAAGTGATCGCCGATACGATCCGGATGATCGACTTTAAAAACGGCGATATCCATCACTACCTAAAGTTTCTCGCCGAGGCTTACATTAAACAAAACTACTAAGAGATCGGGGAGGCGCTGGGATCTCCCCGCTCCTCCCTTTCCAAGTAGTTTAAATGACATTTCAAGCGGATAAAATCACATGCAAAGGAGAGGGAAACCATGTATAAACTTATCAATGCGATCGAAAAGGCAAAAGAAAATAAATTCGCTAATAAAATCGGCGTTTTTACCGTCTACCGTTTCAAAGACCAAAAACAATACCGACTTGATACGATGGATCTCATGGATAAGAAAAACTCCGCTATCGTACCGCTTGTATGTATGGAAAAGCAAGGCGATCGATGGATCCTTAAGGAGATCTCCAAGGAGGCTCGGGAAAAGCTTATAAATGAGGCTCTCGATGATGCTTACAAGCTAAAAAATAACTATTTCGCTCCGGAGCTGGATAATATGCCGGAGAAAACAATCGGAAATATCCTTTTCCCGGTATTAAACGAGTGGGATCTCCTCGATGATGGATTAATCGAGGCTCCGGATCGGATCGCCGAGAGCTGGAGAAAGAGAGCGGAGGCGTTCTTTAGAAAGTACCGGGATTTCTTAGAGGAGGAGTATAAAAGCGAAAGCCGCTTATATAAAGATTTCTAAAAACAGGGGAAGGGAAACCTTCCCTTTTTTGTTTATCATGTTTACAAATGAAACGCAAAGGGTTATAATAAGATTAGCGGTAAGGCGATAAATACACGAAAGGAGAGGTTAAAATGCTAAGACAACCGCAAAAAATAATAAAGGATCTTACGGAGTTTCTCGGCGGCGTTTACGCTTTCGAGTTAGACGGCAAAAGAGAAGATCTCCCGCTTACGATCGGATCCTTTAAAGTAACCGGATCCCGGGAGATCGAGGGAGAGAGTTATTTAATCGGTTTCGACGATGAGGGATTAAACCTTGAGATCCCGACAAGCTCCATCGTTTCGTATATCCGCTATAAATGAGAGGGATCCGGGGAGAGCCGGATCCTTAAATCAAAACAAGGAGAAAAGTTTTAAAATGGATCTCGGGATAGGAGATCTCCCTTATTATAACACAAGCAAGGAGGCTTTACATCATGGAGAGGCTTTTTACTAAGGTAGATCTCGGGATGAGATGGGGAGTTTCCCGCCAAGTCGTGAATAATTGGAGTAAAAGACATGAGGATTTTCCCGCTCCGGTACAATATGTATCTAATGGAGCGATCCCACTATACAAAGAAAGTGATATCAGAAAATACGAAGAAAAGCGAGGGTTGAAAGTTTATGATTAAAAAAGCGATAGCGTTTATCGAAAAGTTTGTAAATGATGTAATGGAGGAGCGGATCGATGACGATTATCATCGAGGCGCTCGGGATGTAGCGGAAAACGTCATAAACGGCTTAGAGGGGATCGAGGAACTTTACTCGATCTATGAGCTTAATCCTTACGCAAAGCCGGGAGTGGATCGCTGGGAGGAGATAGCGGTAGCTCGGGATCCGGAAACATGCAAAGAGTTAGCGGAGGCGCTTTTCCGCTATCATCATGGACAAATCGATCTAAGATACGAATATAAAGAGCATACCGTTTTCGAGATCCGACTTGTCGGATCCGAGTATCGTTCTTTTCATGTGGGGAGGGTAAACGAATGACGAATATCGCTTTTTGTGTGGAGATGGTAAACGGATCGATCGACGATATCATGGAAAAGGCTTATTATCATATCCTCCCGATACTGCTTAAGCAGGCAGGATACAAACATCTTAAGGATGCATTAGCGGCTGGATACCAAGTTTACCGAGCGCCGCTACAATTAATCCAGCGGGAAGGATCGCCTTATACCGAGGTAGTATGGATCGGGATCGAGCGAGATCAAAACGGTTATAAGCTGGGAGGCGGCTTATTTAGCGAGGAGGCTTTTCGAGCCGCTTACGAGATCATCCCTTACTCGGAAAAAATCGGAATAAAGCGGGTATTAAAAGCGGAGATCTATCCGATCGATTGGGATCGATTTACCGATCTTCTTTACGAAAATCTAAAGCGGAGTAAAAAAATTCATGGTAAACGTGCATAAAATCGCTCCGGCGAGCATAAGCTCCTTTAGGAGCTTTTAAGGGGGATCTCCAGCCTAAGCGAGATCTCCCTTATTTATTGCGAATGGTTAGCATTTCATTACATGTCATTTTAAACACTTCAAAACAAGGAGAGGATCGGGATATGAGTATCAAATATACGGAAAAAGAGCGGCAAAATATCCGGCGGCGGATCGGTAAGCAACTCAAACGCCGCTCCGGAGTCATTATTTATTTATGTTTGGATTGTGGGATCATCGAGTATGAGGATCATATCATCCCGGGAGGTAAAAAATGTGAAGGATGCGGGTATTTAATGGAGAATGAGGAGCCGGAGTAAACGGCTCTTTTTTTATGCCTAAAAAGGCGTATTTTTGACGTTTTCGGCTCTCGGGTATAAATACCCTCGGGAGCCTCTTTTCGCTCCTTATACGGCGATTTTTGAAGCGAGAGCGGTATCCGGGATAATTAGAGAAAGAGATCCGAAAAAATTTTTATCTTTTTTTTAGGTATATAATCGCTAACCCGGTAGTAATATGTAATGTAATCAAAATTACATGTTAAGGAGAGGATCAAGATGTTAAAAACTTACACGATCAAAATTAAAAACGAGAAAAAACCTCGTAAATTTTTGGCGAAAGATCAAGCGATCGCCGTCGCTATCGCTAAGAAAATCAAAGAGGAGGCTAAAAAGTGAGCGCTATAAAAACTCGAGGAGTCGCCTTTAATCTCGAGGATCCAGCTCAAGCGGAGCTTTATCGGTATACGCTACAATTTAAAAACTTTTCGGCGTATGTAAAAGGGTTAATCGAGCGGGATCGGGCGGTAAGGAAAGCCGCCTCTCCCGCTCCATCTTCTAAAGTGATTCGCTCGGCTGGATCCGGAGGGATCAAGTTTAAGTTAGACGATTAATAAAAGGCTTTAACCATAACGATAATGCCGCCGATGATTACAAGGATGTACCCGAGAGGTACCATGTTTACCGCCTCCTTTTCGATCGGGAAATGATCGGGAAATAAAATCATTTTTGACAACCTTTTTTGCAACCCTTTTTGACAACCTTCTTTCGTGATCTTTGACAACCTAATACCTCCTTTAATCCCTAGAGTATCAAGGGATCCGCCGTTTTTCGTTTCGGATTTTTAACAACCTCAACAAGTGATTTTTGACAACTGTTTTTGACAACATTTTTTGCACAAACAAGAATTATATATAAAGAATTAATAAATAAATAAATAAATAATTATGTCCGGGATTTTCATCCGGACGTATTTTAAGGGGAGGGTTAAAACATGCTTAAAGTGTTAAACAAAACGGAAACGATCTCTTTCCGGGATTTTATGGACGGATCTTATAAGCAAAAGGAGAGAAGATCCAAAAAGGAAAGGATCGAGGATATCATTAGCTACTCCTTGCTCGGTTTATCCGCCGTATGCGCTGTTTTTGATCCGATGGGAGGATCCGTTACTTTAGCGGCAAGTTTGCAAGAAAGGATAATACACGCTTTCGATCCGCTTATCCAGCTATTACAAGGGATATCGTACCCGGTAGCTTTCTTAATGATAACCGCCGGATTTCTCCTCATAATGACCGGGCAAAAATCGAGAGGTATCTCGATGATGAAATACGCCGGATTAGGATATATCGGCTTACAATTAGCTCCCGCTTTAATGGGGATCCTCGTCGAGATCGGCAAGGAGATGAGCAAACAATGATCCATTTACAAATCATCCCCGATGATCGGATCGATAACTCTCAAGTCGAAACGCTCGCTCGCTCCTTAGCAACGTATAAGCCGCTTTTAACTCGCTGGGATCCGGAGAAAAAGCGTTTCGAGAAACATCCTTTCCTTTCGTTTGAAACGATCCTCAAGAAAAAAGGTACCCGCTTTATCGTTACCGTTAAAGACGAGAGCGAGGATATCGTCGTTAAAGCGATCGAAAGTACGTTTCCGAAAGCGACGATCCGCAAAGTTGAGGATCCGATCGTTAAAAAGCCTACCTTTATGAGCGAGCTAATGTATGCTAACCATTACTTTTTATCCCTAAGAGTGGATAAGAGAACGAACGCTCTCCTATCCGCTATATTGGATACTACCCTTATGATGTCCGATGACGAGGAGATTTATTTGCAATACTTAGCGATCCCCGCCGCTAATGATTGGTATATCGGAGCGGTAGAGGCTTATAAACAGTTTAAAAAGGGATCCTTGCCGAGAAAGATCCGCCTCGATAAAGCGTATTTCGGGAAAACCGCTCTCCTCTTTACGACGAAAGCGGTACTCGGAGCCGTCGAAACGATCGTCGAGCTAACAGGCGGCAAGCTGGAGGATCCGATCGATCTCGATCAAGCGGAGCGATCTCAAATACTCCGGGATGGATACCTTAGAAACGAAACAATCCATAAAGCAAGAGGCGAGGCTTACGATGTAACGATCCGGATCGGGATCATTTCAAAAAATAAGCAGCGATCGGCGGATCTCGCTCGGATGATTTATACGGCGTTTCGTTCGCTCGATGGGGATAATTATCTAACCGATAAAACGATCGATACAGAAAGGGGATTTAAACTTATGAAAGAGCGTAAAAGCGGCTTTAAATTACAAAAGGATTATATGAGTATCCCGGAGTTTTCTCGATTGCTTTTAATGCCTACAAACCCGCTCCAAGAAAAATACAACATCGAGCGAGTTTCCAGCTTAGAAACGCCGCTCCCGGATCGCTTGCTTAAAGGCGGTTTATGGCTGGGTACTCATACGATCAAAGGAAAAGAGGAAAAGGTATACTTCCCGGTTAATGATTGGGATGAGTTATGTCTACCTCGGATCGTTATCGGAGGGATGGGATCGGGGAAAACCCGAGGCTTTGGCGCTAACTTTATGTATCAAGCGGTATTAAATGGTTTCGGCGCTTTATGTATCGATCCAGCAAAGGGGGAGATTGGCGACGAGCTGGAGAGTAAGCTCCCGGCGGATAAGATCGTAAGGATCCGGATCGGCGAAAAACCGATCTCGCTCGATTGGAGAGAGGTTAAGCATAGCGTTAAAGCGAGAGGTAGGCTCGCTAATACGATCCTCTCCTTTTTTGCCGACTCGACCGACGAGGCAGGCGCTCAAACGAGCCGCTATTTAAGAGCCGCTGTTATGGCTATGAGAGGCGATAAGCTTTCCGAGGTACTTTCTATCCTTGAGGATAAAAAAGAGCGGGAGGAGGCGCTTAAACGGATTTCTCCGGGTATCCATAAAACGACTCTCGAGGATCTCCATAAGCATAGCGACGGACGGCGGCGGCAAATCCTTGAGCCGATCCTTAACCGTTTCGATACAATCCTCGGAGATGAGTTTCTCGCCGAGTGTTTCGAGGCGGATGATGGGATCGATCTCGTTGATCTTATGAGTCAAAAGAAAGCGATCGTTATCGATGTACCTAAGAGTATCGTCGGTACCGAGGGAGTAAACATTATCGGCGCTCTCTTAAGTACAAAAATCGATCTCGCTATGACTCTCCGAAAGCCGGAAAATCAGTTTCCGTTTTTCGTTATTGCCGACGAGCCTCATCAATACAGTAAGAGCGCTCGGATATGGAAAAGCGCCTCGGTAGAGTCGAGAAAATGGCGGATCGGGTACGTTTGGCTCTTTCACGAATGGAAACAAATCGATCCGGATCTCCGAGATATCATTAAGAGCGCTCTCCCTCACTACCATTTATACTCCAGCTCGGCGAAAACGTACCGGGATCTCGCTCAAGAAATAGCGCCGATAACGGTAGAGGAGGCGCTCAAAACGAAAAGACATTATGCGATTAATGTTATCCGCTCCGGCGGCGATTATCTAAAGCCTTTCGTCGCTCGAATGGCTCCGCCTCCGTCTATGCAAGATTGAAAGCTTACGAGTAAATCGTAAGCTATTTTTTTATGATTTTTTTATTTTCTACTTGTCATATTACCGATAAAGCGATAATATAATAATAGATTCAAGATCGATAGAAAGGGGAGAGCTGAATATGAGTAAAAGATTAGGAAAGCTTAGAAAGGAGATCGAGCGTAAGCGGGAGGAGATGATCGCCGCCGGGCAAAAATACGGCTTAAATCATCCGGAAACGATCCGCTTATCGCAAGAATTGGACAAACTTTTAAATAAAGCGATGCTGGGAGGCGGGAAGTAATGTATACAGTCGAAGAAATAAAAGCGATGCCGCTCGAGGAACGTTTAAAAATCCTCGAGCTAAGAGCTAAGCTCCAAAAGAAAAAAGCGAAAGTCGTCGGATCTATTCAACGGATCGCTAAAAATGGATGGAATGACTTCCATAAATACGAATATTCTACCGAGTCGGATATCAAAGAGGGAGTAAGATCCTTATTAAGCGAGGCGGGATTAACGCTCGATGTAGAGTTAATCTCGGACGAAAAGGAGGAGGTACAAACTCGACAAGGGAAAGCATGGCTCCATACTGTTACGATGGAGTTTATCCTAACGGATAACGATACCGGATATATGGACGTTAAACGATCGAAAGGAGTCGCTACCGATACAGGCGACAAAGGACTTTATAAAGCATACTCCGGATGTATTAAGTACTATCTCATTAATAACTTTCTCATCTCGACCGGGGAGAAAGAGAATGATCCGGAGTATGGAGATAGCGAGCAAGTTTTCGAGGAGCCGAAAGCGGCTAAAGGATCCAGCGGCAAAGGATCACAAACGAAAAGCGGCTCCAGCGGCAACAAAAAGACACAAACTAAACAACAAAAACCGAAAGCCTCTATCTCTAGCATTGAGGCAAAATGGAAAGTATTAAATAACGGATCCCTCGAGGGATTGAAAGAGTATATCGCTAAGAAACAAGCGGAGGGTAAAGATCTCGATTGGATAGATCAAATCCTCCTCGGTAAGATCCAAGCTAAGCAAGCGGAAAAGGCAAAACAAGCGGAGCAAGCAAAACGAGCCGAGGATCAAACTCCAGCGCAAAAACCGGACAAGCAGGGAGAGCCGGAGGAGCTTAAAGAGATCCAAGAGGAGAGCGCTCAAAATACGATAACGGTAACGGACGTATCGACCGGGAAAACCGTCGAGTATAACGGCAAGGAGGTATTTTTCGAGTAAATAAAGGGGAGCGGCTCCCCCGCTCCTTTTTTATCAAAACAAGGAGGGAGATCTTAGCGATGGGGAAAAAGCCTAGAAAAATAAAAACGGCGAAAGAAGCGGTAAAGGAGATCGGCAAACTCGAGGAAAACTATTGTAAAAAATGCACAATCAAAACGGAATTAAGAGAGCAAGGGCAAACATATTACGAAATGCAGTTTTATTGCATGAATGAATGTAAAATCGGGAGAAAGATCCGGGCGCTCGGAGGGATCATCGAATACGGAGCGATGGCGAATAACCATTTTAAAGCGCCGGAGCTAACAAAAGACAAGTACCTCAAGCTTAAAAGTCAAAATATGACCGATGCCGAGATCCGGGAGAAATACGGTATAAGCCGGATCACTTTAACCCGGCGTAAGCAAGCATGGGGATTGACGAAAGTCGAGGAGTTTATCAAGCCGAGGCTCGTTCTTAAGGATATGACAAAAGAAAAGCTCGAGGAGCTTAGTAAGATCTATACGGATCAAGAAATAGCGGACATGTACGGCGTGTCTAAGGTAACGATCCAAAAGCGGCGGAAAAAATGGGGGATCGAGGCGACCGATCATACGATCAAAGCAAAGTTTACGATCGACGAATACAAATACCTTTCCAAAAAGAAAGGGCTAACCGATAAGGAGATCGCCGAGCTATGGGATATCTCTACCTCGTCGCTTTTAAAGTTAAAGAAAGAATGGGGGATCGTTAAACCGAAAAAGCTACCGAAACCGGAGGAGCTGGGATTAACTCGGGAAAAAATGCTCGAGTTAGTACCAAACTATACCGATCAAGAAATAGCGGAAATGTACGGATTATATCCGACAACCATTACAAAGTACCGGAAAAAACTCGGTATCCCTCATACTTTGCGGCTCCCTAGAAACCGGATCAAGCCGGAGCAAATCAAGGATCTTTTAGCGAGCGGCAAAACAAAGGGAGAGATAGCGGAGGAGCTGGGGATACATAGAACAACGCTCGCCTATCTGATAAAAGAGTTTCGAGAAAAAAATTTACTTTAGAGATTGTCATATTATCGCTACTATGTTAATATAATTGTAGATTGCATATTTTTAAAGCGATAACGAAAAGGAGGCAAGCGGTTAAAAATGACAATAAAGCAAAATCAACCGATCATTAAATTAAAGGAATACAGGATCAAGGCGGGTTTATCACAAAACGCTCTAGCGAAAATATCCGGCGTTTCTCAATCTCACATAAGCGAGATCGAGAGCGGCGTTAAGCGTGTAGGGTTAGAAATAACGAAAAAGCTCGCCGACGCTTTAGGAGTATCGATCGAGGATCTTATTAATGACGATCCCGATCAAGAAAACGATCTCGATGATATGGATATAAGCGGCGAGGAGTAATATTTCTCGTCGCTTTAAATAAAGAAAGGAGAGAGTTTTAAAATGGAGAGAGCTAAAAATATTATCAACGATCTAAAATTACTCATCTCGGAGTCGGTTATGGAGGGATATAACCTCGATATCGCCGCTCGTCAAAAAATCTATAACTCTCTTAAAGAGATCGAGGCGATGATCGATAAAGCGGCAAAAGAAAAGGAGGAGCGGATCCTTGAGATCCCGAAACTACCTAAAGGCGAAAATCATAACCCTTATCCTCGTTTCCTTTATGTGATGATATGCGAGTTTTACTCTCGGGATAAATACTTTACGATCTCGGATATGGTGGATCTCACCGGAGCGAGTCGAAACCAAGTTAAAAATGATCTCGATCGGCTTAAACGTGAGGGATATATAACCCTCGTTCATAGCTTTACCGCCGAGAGAGGTACTCGATACTATAAATTCAAGCCTACTAAGCTATTATAAAAAACTATGAGGAGAGGAGGTACCCGGATCGATGAGCGCTAAGGGATGGTTTCGGCTACATAGAAAATTACAATATAGCGAGGTTTTCAGAGATCCGGATCTCCTCCGCTTATGGATCTTACTCCTCATGAAAGCCTCTCACTCGGAAAGATCGATCGAATGGGAGGGGGAAACAGTCGATCTTAAAGCCGGACAGTTAGTAACCGGGAGAAAATCCCTTTTTAACGAATATAACGACGGCTTAGCGCCGAAAAATCGGGTAAGCGATACGACTCTATGGAATTGGCTTAAAAAACTCGAGAAAATGGGTAACATTCAAATCGAAACCGCTCCGAGCCGAAAGTACTCGATCGTAACTATCTTACAATGGAACGAATACCAAACGGATCCGGAGATATTACATACCGATGATGAGCCGATCGATACCGAGCCGGAGCAACAAAACGAGGAGGTATCGGAGGAAATGAGCGAATTTATCAAAGCCGGGGAGGAAAATAACAAAGAACTAACTCCAGCTTTACCGCCGGAAACCGAAACCGTCGAAACGGACAAGCCTAAGAAAAAGAAAGGTAAGCGGGTTTATACAAAAGACGATATCGAGTATAAGTTAGCGGCAAGGCTCTTTTATTGGATGCTTAAAAACAATCCTAACGCCAAAAAACCAAACCCGCAAAAATGGGCGGATGTGATCCGTTTAATGATCGAGAGAGATAACCGGGATCCGGAGGAGATAGCGGCTATCATCGATTGGTGTCAAAATCATGATTTTTGGAAAACGAATATCCTAAGTACGGAAAAACTCCGGAAACAGTACGATGTTTTGTATATGCAACGGAAAGCCGAGCTTGAGAAAAAGGCGAGAGCGAGAGCGGGATACGGTAGCGGCGGCTATCAATCTCGGGGAGCAAGGAAAAATGATCTCCTCCGAGAAATGATGGAGAAGGAGGTACGTAAAAATGGATCGGGTGGAAACAATCAAGCTTTTCTCCCTCATAGCGAACGCTTATGACATGTTTGAGGTAACGGAGGAAAAGGTAGACCTATGGAGCGAGATGTTAAAGGATCAAGATTTTTATACCGTACTCGAAAACCTTAAAAACCATATCCAGCGGGAAAAGTACCCTCCATCTATTGCGGATCTCCGGGGAGTACCGACTTTCGCCGCTAACTCGGGATACTTAGATAAAGGCGAGGTTTTACGGCTGGAGGGTATGAAAAAAGGAGCGCTTAAATACATCCCGGAGGATCGTATGCCGGACTTTATCAAGCAAGCAAAGGGGAGAGCGTAAAAGATGGATGCTATCGCTATGTTTTACAATTTCGAGGCGGAAAGAATGGTACTCGGCTCGGTTTTACTCGAGCCGGATCTTATAAACGATCTCATTATTAAGCCGGAACATTTCTCCGATCCTAAGCATATCAAGCTTTTTAAATGGATGAGAGAGCTACAACGAAAAGAGATCCCGATCGATCTCGTAGCGATTGCGGAGATCGCAAAAGAGCGGGTTAATGAAGTGGGAGGGATAAGCTACCTCTCCGATATGATGATCTCGGTACCGACTACCGCTAATATCAAGTTTTACGAGGGTATCGTTATCGATAATTGGAAGCGGCGGGAAAAGTATAAGGTTTATCAAAAGGCGCTTACTAACCTCGATGATGACGAGATTGACGCTAAAATCCGCCAAGAGATCGAGGAGATCGAGAATACCGGGCGGCGGAGAAAACGCTTTTCCATAAGGGAGCATTTAATCGATAAATATAGTCGAATGGAAAACATGAAAAGAGGATTAGTCGGAGCCGAAACCGGATTTAATGATCTCGATATCATGCTCGAGGGATTGGAAAAGAAAAAGCTCATCATCGTACCCGCTCGACCGTCGGTAGGGAAAACGGCTTTCGCTTTAAATATCGTTAATAACACTATCGAAAGATCGCTCGGTAAAGATGAGGAGGTTTTCGCTACTATCTTCTCGCTGGAAATGGGCGAGGATCAATTAACAAACCGGATGATATCATGCTTAGGCAATATCGACGGACGCAAAGTAAAAAATCCGATCGAGTATTTCGATGATGAGGATTGGACGAAATACTCTCATGCGCTTAGCGTTATGAGTCAATGGGAGGAAAATCTCGATATTTGCGACGAGAGTACGATCACCGTCGAGGAGATCCGGGCGAGAGTAAGGGAAAACATGAAAGACTATCCGGATAAACATCATATCGTAGTTATCGACTATCTCCAGCTCATTAAACCGAGCCGCAACTATCAAGGAAACCGTAACTTAGAGATAAGCGAGATCTCTCGGGCGCTTAAAAATATGGCTAATGATCTTAATTGTACGGTTATCGCCTTATCCCAGCTCTCGAGGGAAGTCGAAAAGCGGCAAGATAAGCGACCGATGCTATCGGATATCCGGGATAGCGGCTCGATCGAACAAGATGCCGATATCGTTATTTTCCTTTACCGGGATGATTATTACGACAAGGATACGGAAAATAAAAACATAATCGAGCTTATTATCGCTAAAAATAGGGAAGGATCGACCGGAACGGTACAGCTCGCCTATATCAAAGAGTGGAATAAGTTTCTTAACCTCGAGCGCCGTTTCGGCGAAGCAAGCTAAAAAAAGGAGGAGTTTTAAAATGGATATCAATCAATTTAAAAAAGGAGTAGCGGATCTTAAAGAGATCGTTTCCGCTCAAACTCAAGTAAGAACAAACAAACTAAAGCCTTATATCGAATTATTTGAGGAGGCGGCGAATTATTTAGAAACCGCCGCTCCAGCTCCGAAAAAAGTCGATGCGGATATAGCGAAAGAAAATAAATACCTCAAGCGAAAACTTACGATGTACGATCTTAAGATCGCCAAGCTCGAGGATGAGGTTAAAAAGTGGAAAAAGTTAGCGAAAGGCAACAAGAAAGCGCAAAACGAATAAAAGGGGAGGGGAGGAAAGCCTCCTCTCCCTTTAATCGTTAAAGGAGGGTTATAATATGGCTAAACCGAAAGGGTATTTAGTTTTCGATGATAGCAAAGCGGCGTTACAAGTCTTTTCGATGGAGGATCCGGATATCGGGTACGAGTTAGCGATGGAGATCTATTACGGATCCGAGCGCTCGTATGTGGAGCGGGTACTTTACATCGTATCGGAGATCATCGAGTTAGATAACCTCGACGATATCTTATTATCCGACAAGTTTATGATTAAATTTAATTGATCGGAGGCGGAGTAATGTTTACTTATAACCCGGTACCTAAGCCGCCAAAAGAGGAGAAAAAGAAGTATAAAGGACTAAAAAGAAATAAGCCGCTCAAGGCGAAAAGCTCTTTAAAGGCGAAACAGCCGTTAAAACAACCGAAACCGACGAAGCGCAAAAAGCCGAAAACGAAAAAGGAGCTTAAAGTCATCCGGAAAGGGTTAAAGATCCCTCCGAAAAGCGTAAGAAACGAGTTTAGTAGAAAGGAAAAGTTAAAGATCATCGAGGCTTTCGGAGGCGCTCGATGCGCCGAGTGTGGATCGCCTTACATACATTTTCATCATGCAAAATTTAGAAGCGGCTCCGGGCGGGGAGTATGGAGAAACGGAGTACCTCTATGCGATACTCATCACGATCTTTGTCATGAATCGAGAGCCTATGCGGAAAAATGGAGAAAGTTACTCCGATCCATTTACGGCGAGTATTATTATATGGACAAGTGGGATCTATGGTTACTCGGCTTAATTGAGGAGCCAACCGATAAGCTATACGAGGAGTTTATGCTCGAGGAAGAACGAAAGGCAAGGGAGGCAAAACGAGATGAAACATAACATCGAAAGAAAAATCGACGCTCTAAAAACCGCTTTAGACGAGTATTTAAAAACTTTTCAAGTCGATAAAAATTTAATTAAAGCTAACTCCGATCTCCTAAGAGAAAAAGAGGATCTCGAGGAGAGAGTCGAGATCCTACTCAAAAGGGAGAACTCTTTAAGGAGAGAGCTAAAAAAAGCTACCGATCAAATCGCCAAGCTAAAAGAAAGACTTAGCGAGGCGGAGGCGGAGTTACAAACTTATAAACGAAATGCAAGCTTGCTCCAAGAGCTTAAAAGTAGCCTCGAAAAGTTTAATGTTAATCCATCCGATCGGGGAGAGAGATCCGAGGGATGATTTTAAACGGATGATCGGTACGTTTATAAGTATACGATCATCCATCCGATTTTACGACTAAAAAACGGAGGAAAATTTATCAAAAAATCCTCTTTTTTTATGGTAATATTATCGCTAATATGATAGTATATTAATAGGTTAGTAGAAAAAAGGAGGAGGAAATAGCGTGATAAATCGAGTGATCTTAGTCGGGAGGCTAACAAAGGATCCGGATCTTAGGTATACGCCGTCCGGAGTAGCAGTAGCTACCTTTACTCTCGCCGTCAATCGTCCATTTACAAACCAACAAGGCGAGCGAGAGGCGGATTTTATTAACGTCGTCGTATGGCGGCGAACTGCTGAAAATGCCGCTAACTTTTTACGGAAAGGCTCGCTTGCTGGAGTCGATGGGCGTTTACAAACTCGCTCTTATGAAAACAGCGAAGGAAAGCGGGTATATGTTACCGAGGTAGTCGCCGAAAGCGTACAATTTTTAGAGCCGAAAAGCGCCGGAGAGAGAAGAAACGGCGGCTCGAGCGGCGGCGGATATAATGGCGGCGGCTGGAGAGATGAAGATCCTTTCCATAATGAAGGGGAGCCTATCAATATTCGAGATGAGGATTTACCCTTTTAGTCGATCAAGTTTCGGCTCCATCTATACACTACCGGAGGAGCGGGGATATCCTCCTCCGGATTAAAAATCGGGGAGAGAGTGAACGATGGGGAACAAAGTTTATCTTATGTTTTGCTCTAATTGTGGAGCGCCGAAACGGATCCCGATCAACATCATAAGAGATTACATACCATTGGAGGGAGTAACGGCGATTTATTGCGACAATTGTAGTCATGAGAACTATTTAGGGAAAATGGTTAAAAAAGCGATCATAAAATTAGCGGAAAAGGAGAGCGATTAACTGATGAAAGAGATTATTTTACCTAACGGACAAAAAATAAAAACCGATGACTACCCGGCGATCATCGATCGTCATTGGAGTATCGAAAATATGTTAAAAACTCAAGCTTTAATAGACCAAGAGTACCATCATAACGCCGGATTAACTCGAAAAGAAACCTTTGATAAACGGAAACTTGCTCTATGGGTAGAGCTGGGCGAACTTGTGAACGAGTGGAAAGAGCTTTTTAAATATTGGAGCAATAAGAAAATGAAGCGGGAAAAGGCGCTCGAGGAGTTTGTCGATGGGATCCATTTCTTATTATCCCTCGGGAACGATCTCAATATCCCGCCTTATCACGATAGAGTCATAATGTTTAAAAATCCGATCCAGCATATCTTTTTACTCTCGGTAGTGATCGTAAATATAGCCGGAGTACAATCCTTTTACGATGCTTTCGCTTTGTATCGAGGATTAGGCGAGCATTTCGGCTTTACCGAGGAGGAAATAGAGAAAGCGTACTATGAGAAAAACAAGCGAAACATCGAGCGGGAGGATCATAATATCGGAGGTATTTTTGCGGCGGTAGAAAAAGACTCCTAAGAACAAGCATAAGAGCCGGGGATCGGGGAGAGGATCTTCCGGCTCCTATCTTAATCAAAAGGGAGAGGGAGAGAGTATGGCAAAAGAAAACGTTAGAGGGAGATATAGTATTATAGCAAAACGAGCGGTATCCCGGAGCGTCGTCGAGTGTCCGGATTGCTCTAACAAGTATATCGTATATCGGGGGATCCATAAAAGCCGGGCTTATCAAGCCGGACATATAAAGGATCTATGGTGTTATAAATGCAAAGCGGTAAAAAAGCATGTCCAGCTCCCGGCGGACGAGGCGAAATATAACTACTAAGGAGGGATCTTATGGCTTACGATTATCCGGAGCCGCTCAAACCGGGCGAGTATTACGTCGCTTATCCACATTATTATTTAATGTTTGTGGAAAATGAGGAAAAGTTTATATCATTTTTAAAAGGCTACCTTAAAATTAACGAGCCGACAAGCGTTTTTGTCGGAGTTACAAAGGATTTAAAGCTCGTATGCAAGAAAAACCCGGAAAATACTTACGAAATGATCCAAGCAAGGAGAGAGGCAAGAAAAGCAAGCAATAGAAAGAGAGGTAAAAAATAATGAGCGGCGAGAAAGTCGATTTCGTAAAGTTTATCGTTTTAAAGCTGGATGATCTCGAGGAGGCTTTATCGGATGAGCAAGTTAAACAAATGATCGGGATACTCGATACCGTTAAAGAGTACCGAAAACAGAAAGGGAAAAACCCGGATCCTCATTACTATGTCGTAAATACGGACGAGCCTTACGCTCCGAAAGTAAAAGCGATCATCGATAAATACGAAAGCGGGGAGATGGTATAAATGGATCTTTGGGATCTCATTTTTTGCGCCGCTGTTAGCTGGGTTATATACGACTTTCTTATGGGCGTTTTTGAAGGTTTCAAGCTTAAAAATGAGGAGCTAAAAAGAAAAAGAGGGGAGTAAGCGGATGGAGCGGATTGTTTTGCCTCTTATGATGTTTGGGGAGCATAAAGGCAAGCTTTACACTCCTCAAAACTCTAAGGGATTGTTTCCTACCGAAAATCATATTTTCGTAAATATCGCTCGCTGGGATCCGAAAGAAAAGAAAATGAAAAATACCGGGCAAAGAGCGCTCTCAAAGATCGCCGAGGCTCATCGGGATAAATGGCGGCTTATGGCGCTCTCATGGAAAAACCGAAACGGCTACCGGATCCCGCCGAAAGAGAAAGTATATGCCGATGTATGGTTTTATTTTCCCGACAAGCGGATCCGGGATACTCATAACGTACCGAAACTATTACTCGATGCTTTAAAGGGAGTCATAGCGGAGGATGATTATTATATCCTCCTCCGGATCCAAGATTTCGAGATCGATCCGAAAGATCCGAGGATCGAGATCGAGGTTATCCCTTACGAATTGGGAAGGAGCGGGAGAAATGAATAAAGAGGAAATACGATACCCGGAGGCGGAGCTAACGTTTAGCCTTGACTATCAAGAGCTTTATAAGCGGCTTATCGTCGTCCATAACCGGGCAAAGATGCTCGATGAGGAAACGATGATCGAGGAGAAGATCCAAGCTTACGGACATGTACTCGATATCGTCGGACAATTACAAGCGATCGCTTTAGAGGAGAAAGAGAGAGCTTATGCTATAAGAAAAGAAAAAGAGGCGGAGTTTTACTTTATGTACCGAGAAGGGCGAGGGAAAGACGGCAAAAAATACTCATCGAAGGATGCCGAGTATAAAGCTCAAATCGATCTTATCCCTTACCGAGAAAAAGAGCGGGAATGGATCAAAAACGCCAAGCGCTGGGAAAACGCTCGGGCTTACATATTGGAGCAAATAAACATCCTTAAGAAGATCCAAACTCGCCAGCATATCGAGCTTAATCAATTAAATATGAGCCGAGGAAGGGCTTAAAAACAAAAGAAAGGAGATCTTTTCGATGGGTGAATTTTTTAAAGCTGGAGAGCGGCAAGTAAAGGGGATCCCGCTCAATTTACAATTTTTTGACGCTGGAGAAGCTTTCGAGCCGGAAAATATAACAGCGGCGACGGAGAAACTAGCGGAGTTTGACGAGCTGGAGGAGTACCAAGTATATAGCGGCGAGGTTATGGATCTCATGAACGAAAACAACCAACTAAAAGAGGAGATCCGAAAACTCAAGCGGGAGCGGGATCTATGGCAACAAGTCGCCTATATTTTCTATGAATACACAAAGGATGAAACAAAGAGAAACTAAAAAACGGTTAAAAAGACAAAATTAACCCTATAACGATAAGGAATCGGGGAGATATGGGTAGCGCCGCTCATATCCTCCCAGCAAAAAAGGCGGCGGATATGTTATCGTATAAGCAGGGTACCGCTCCTCGTTATTTAACGAGCGTAACAAGGAGTGAGTAATAGAGATACCTCTAAGATCTCTATAAATTAGCTTAGAGGAGGCTCTCGAGGGTAGAGTCTAACCGGGAAGCTCTGTTTTTTGCTTGCCTGTTTGCGGAGTGAGTACCGGAGTTATCCCTCAATATCAAAAGGCGCTTATCTCTATGTAAGGGGGAGATAAAGCGCCTTTTTACATTGGAAAGGAGTTATTATTATGATTAGAGCGATAGAAATGCAAACCGTCGATATAAAAGATCTCAAACCCGCCGAATACAACCCGAGAAAGATCCTCCGCCGGGGAGATAAAGGGTACGAAAAGCTAAAAGCTTCCCTTATGGAGTTTGGGGAAGTACTCCCGATCGTATGGAACAAACGTACCGGGAACATCGTCGGCGGTCATCAAAGATATTATATGTATCTCGACGAGGGGATCCAAAAGGTAAAAGTATCGGTAGTCGATCTCCCGCTCGAGAAGGAAAAAGCGTTAAACATTACACTTAATAACCCTAAAGTCGGCTCGGAGTGGGATCTCGATAAACTCGCTCAACTCGTCCAAGAGTTAGAAACGCCGGAGCTAAAGCTTACAGGTTTCGACGAGGAGGATCTCGATAGCTTGCTCGCCGGGTTAGATGATCTCGATCAATTAGAGATGGATACCTCCGATTTCGACGAGCTGGGAGGCGGATCGGATCCGGGAGAGATCGAAAAAGAGGATCCGGAGCCGGAGGAGCTACCATACGAGGAGCCTCAAGAAGAAAAACCGCCGAAAGAGGTATTTTTCAAGATCGGAAAATACGAGTTTATGGTAAATGCCGACGTTTATAATACATGGATCCAAGAGATCAAGGCGACTCATGGCGACGATTACGAGAGCGTTATCGACGAGATTAAGATCCGGCTCGGCTTATAAGACAACGCAAAAGATAGGAGAGGCTATTATGATCGAATTACGCTATATTGGCTATACAATCCTTATTTTCCTTGTACTCGGTTTCACTATCAGTTTATTGCCGATCAAAAAAGACAAAAAGAACGATCCCGGAGCGGGAGAGTAAGGAGGAAAGGGGATAGGATGGATCAATTTAGCGAATACAAAGCGAGAAAAGAGGGGAAAGTTACTCCCCTCTCGCTTGCCAAAAATGTATTAGCGGCGGCGGAGCGAGGAGAGGTTAAACATCTCATATGTATATCCCTTTGCCAAGATGGAACGATCAAAGCCGGATATACGACGATGAACGTATTAAAGCTCATGGGCTTGCTGGAGGCGGGAAAAGACGAAATAAAGGCGATCTTAGCGGAGGAGGAATATTAAACAATGCGGAGAAAAGTAATAGCTAAGCGGGATATGATCTTAAACGATGGGAAAACCGAGAAAACGCTAACGATCAAGAAAGGCGAAACCGGAGAGCTTTTAGGCGGGAAACGTCCGGGGATCGGATATACGGTTATCATCGGAGAAAAAACGCTCTATATCGCCGAGCGGCGACATTTACGATATTTCTTTAAGATCGAGGAGGGAGCGGGAGAGAATGAAAAAGATAACGCTACCTTTTCCGTATAGACGATCAAGGGTAAAACAAAAAACGGAGCGGGGAAAATCCTCGCTCTTTTTTATTGCGAAAAATATCGCCGAAAATATAATTTATATGTTTACAAGTGAAACGAATTAACTTATAATTAGAGTCGTAAAGGATATTATCGCCAAGAAAATAAACGAAAGGGGAGCGGTACACATGGAAAAGATCATCGATTTCTTAGCGGCGAAGGCAAGCAAAGAGGAGGAAAGCTTCCAAGCGGAGATAAATCGATACTTATTTCGAGTCGTCCGGGGAGCAAGCGAGCGAGAAAAGGCGGATCTCCTCCGGGCGCTCGAGGAAAATAACGCTATCGATCTCTTAAACATCTTAATACCGCTAACGTATCGGGAGCGGATGAGTTATAAACGAGAAGGAGGAGAAAAATAATGCGCTGGGATCCATCGGAAAGCGTTACTACTTGCCGGGGATGTGGAACAACTATCGAGGGATGGCTTGATTATTGCGATCAATGCGAGGAAATGGAGGAGCTAAGAAAGCGAAAACCTAACACCGATCCGAAAACGCTCGATGAGGTTATCGATGAGCTTAATCGGTTGATCGTTCTAAAACGGTATGAGCTTAATCACGATCTCTATTTAGACGATGCTCATAAATACACCGAGGCGGGGAAGATAAGCGCCTTAGAAGGAGCGCTCTTTCTCCTCCGCCGCCTCAAGCAAAACCAAAAAGCGGAGCGGGAGGGTTAAGTATGTTCATTCCATTAGGTACGATCGTCAAGGATGAGAACGATATTAAAAAGTTTTGTGTCGGCAAAAACATAAATATCCGGGCTTGTTGGTTTAACGATACTCGGGAGTTTCACGTTTCGGAGTATTATTCGACATACTCGGCGATACAAAGCCGGGATTATGTCGTCGAATGTGAAACCGTCGAGAGCGGCTACAAAGTGAAGCGGGTTAGACGGATCCATTAAGCGGATGAGGGAAGCGGAAACGCTCCCTCTTTTTTATTGTCTGTTAAAGCTCGAAAAATTCAAGAGCGGAGCGGGATCGAGGGGATCATCTTTAACATTTTCAAGAGAGCCGCTAAAGATTTATAAAGAGATGGAGGAGCGGGATAAAGCGCTAATTTTAGTATCATCATGGTAAAATTGAGATATAAACAACGTATAAGCGATATGTCTAAAATTTAACAAGAAATATAAAGCAAAAGGAGGCGATAATATGCCTAGCTCCTTAATCAAAGAGGAAAAGGAAATACATCGCCGGGCGTTTGAATATTACTATGCGATGGGAGATAAACGAAACCTCCGAGATGTAGCGAAAGAGTTTAACGTTTCTTTAACGAGTGTCCATAATTGGAGCGTTTCGTTTGATTGGAAAAGTCGGATCGAGCTTAGAGATGCGGAAAACGCTAAGCTCCTCGAGAAAAAGACAAACGAAACGATCGTCGAGATCAAAGCGAAATATCATACCTTTCTTAAGGCGATGATAGCGAAAGCGATCGAGGATTTTAAGGCTCAAAAATTCAAGATCGAAACGCCGCTCGATCTCGTTCGTATTATCCAGCTCGACTTAGAGCTTATGGGAGAAGGCGATGCCGGAAAAGGCGGCTTAATGAAAGAGCTAACCGACGCTATCCAAGCCGGACGAAAACTTTACGAGGCTCAATTACGAAAAGCGCAAGCTGAAAACGGCGAGGATCCGGATCAAGATAACGAGCAAGAGGAGGAGTAAGCGATGATCGGGCTAATACATCCGGAAAAGAAGCTCCCGAGCTGGAGGGAGTTAGCGAAAGAGCTGGGGATGGATCTCGATCAATTCCGGATAAAGCCGTTTACCTTCAATCAGTTAAAAGCGCTATTCGAGAGTAATAAGCCGTTTAACTTGTGGGAGGGATCGATCCGCTCCGGAAAAACGTTTCTATCCTTAGCTTGGCTCATTGAGAAGATAACTACTCTCCCAAGAGGAAACGGTATGCTCCTCGGGCAAACGCCGGACACAATCGAGCGAAACTTTCTAAATGACTTCATGGATATTTTAGGCGAGGGATCGTATCACTATGTAAAAGGCAAGTATATCGACGTTTTTTACACCGATCGAGAAACCGGAGAGGCTCGAAAGCGGCGGATGTTTATCGTCGGAGCTAAAAATAAAGATGCGATCCGCCGGGTACGTGGATCGACGCTTATGATCGCTTACGTAGACGAGATCTCGCTCATCCCGCAAGAGGTTTTCGATGAGTTAGTAGGACGTTTATCGTATAAGGAGTCGATCCTTTTAGCGACGACAAACCCGGATCATCCGAAACATTGGCTTTTAACCAACTATGTAGAGAACGAGAAAAAGAAGAAGGATTGGAGCCGTCATAAGTTTACGCTTGAGGATAACCTCGCTCTATCCGAGGAGTACAAAGAGCGTCTAAAGCGGCAATATGCAGGGATCCCCGCTCGTTATCAAAGAATGATCCTCGGTAAATGGGTTATTGCCGACGGCGTTATTTATCAATGTTTCAAACCGGAAAAGCATGTACTCAAGGAAAAACCGCCGGGAGAGCCTCGCCGCTACTATGTATCGGGCGACTATGGGGATCAAAACGCTACCGTTTTCCTCTTAATCGGCGAGTACCGGGATGGGAAGAAAAAATATTTCGTGATCCTCAAGGAGTACTATTATAGCGGGAGGGAGAGCAAGATCTCGAAAAGTGTAACCGAGTATGTAGACGATTTCGAGAAATGGCTCCCTCGAGGCGTTAGGGTATCCGAGATCATACTCGATCCATCCGCTAAAGCGCTCGCTCGAGAGTTTGAGCGCCGCCGCTATACGGTTACTCCAGCGAAAAACGACGTACTCGAAGGGATCGCCGAAACCGCAAATATGATTTATAACGATCAAATCTTTGTCATGGAGGATTGTAAGGAAACGATCAAAGAGTTTGGTTTATATGTTTGGGATCCGAAAGCAAGCGAGAGAGGCGAGGATGCGCCGCTCAAGCAAAACGACCATTGTATGGACTCATTGAGATATTTCGTTATGGAACAAGTAGCATAAAAGGAGCGACAGCATGAAAAGCGAGTGTAATTATTATTTCGTAAGGATCCGATCCGGAGGCAAAATAACCGGATCGCTAATATTATCCCGCTCTTTGCTCGAAAATATTCGTAAAAAACGAGATAAAATGCGATCTGCTCCCGAGCGGGATACCAAGAAAGAGGACAAAAAGCCGAATGATCGAGGCGAAAATGCGAGAAAATGTTCAAATTGGGAGCGGGATAGCAGCAAAAAACAGGAAAAACGCTAACGTTATCCCGCTACTCGTCGGTAAACATTCGTAAAAATGAGCCGAAAATGCGACTCGTCCGACGGCGGGATACCAAGCAGAAAAATAAAAATCCGAATATTGGAG
>Ga0207866_1000635_pt1 | contig 46957 bp, 83 predicted proteins | sample HigsolmetaAR203D_FD_184835 | JGI IMG/M metagenome (GOLD analysis project Ga0207866, IMG submission 184835) | Ionic liquid and high solid enriched microbial communities from the Joint BioEnergy Institute, USA - AR20-3-D (SPAdes) (version 2) ...
CTTGTCATAGTGTTTATCTCTTTGCTTATCTCTCTGTCTCTGCTCTGCTAGATGTTTATGTTGGTCACAATATCTATCCCTTGTTAAGTTAGTACATCCGATCTTATTGCATGGTTTTAGTGGTCTGTTCGGCATAAAATCACTCCAAATAAAAAAGCACCCGATTATTCGGATGTTCTATTTACCGTATCCATTCCACTTCGATATTCCGTTTCTTTGGTGCTCCTGATAATCTCAATATCGCTTGTGACGTGATTGTTAGTATTGAAGAACGTCTTACATTTAAAACCTTTGAAACAAGGATTTGTTTTAGTATGCGTTTCTGTCGTTGTCCGTGCTGATGGAAAACAACCGCAACTATACATATTCGGCGGCGGTAAAATGCCATGCCATACCGTCGGAACATATATTGGCGCTCCGCATTTTGGGCAATAGCTAGCGATTGTATAACTGCTCATTATTTTTCATTCCTCCCACCAGACAAAAATTCCGTTAAAAACAAAAATACCATTACCGCACATCCCCAACCTACTAACCACCCAGCAAAAAAGTCCATCGATTATGTCACCCTTCCATTTTCCTTCACACAACGAGGAAACAGGCACGAAACGATATAAGGAGTTTGCCATTTAGCCCATACGCAACCTTTGCACTTATGCTTCTCATATGCTTCTTTCGCTTTTTCTTCTTCCTCATCGTATCGTTCCATGCCTGTCACCTCGCTTTCTGATTTAGCACATATTTTCGTTAGGGACATAATAAAACGCCACCCCATTTGGAGTGACGTTGTTCGGCCTGCGACGAGACAGGCAACGTATTTATGATCACGGCGCGCTGGCCGTGAAAGCACAACATGGGCAGCCGTCTACTTCATGCACAGTAACTTTGCGTCTGGCGTTCTCACAGTAAACTTCATCTCTCGACCAATCGCGAAACAATTTCCCTCCGCAACGCGGGCAAGTCATCTGATCCAATTTGTGCCACGGCTTCAGTGCCGAGGCGGCGAACCGATAGTCGCACGTTGGTAGTGCGACTTCTAACCATCCTGGCAGGACAACCATATCATCGTCGTAGTCTTTCGCGTATCTCGGTCCTCCGCAAGCCTCGCAATTGGAATACTCAACGTAACCAAAGAACATACCTTTCATGAATACCATCTCCTTGTTTCTCAATATCATATTACATCGGAAAAACCCTTCAAAAGTATCATGATAGTATCATTTTCTTGCATTATCCTCCTCAGATTTCGGTTCTCCGTACACCTCCCGAAGTGCCTGTTCCGTCAAATACCAATCGGATTTTCCGTTTTCATATTGGTACTGACGAACCAAACCTTTTTCGATCTGTTCATCAAACAGCCCTCGATTGAGGGCTGCGATGATTGTGTTTCGTTTCAATCCCCATCTTTCCGCCGCTTCGCTTGGTGACATGACCGCGGAAAGAGGGAAAACTACTCCCCCGGTCGCCCTAATTCCTCCCATAATGCCACGACGCCATCAAAATCATCTTCTTCTGCCGGAAAATTGGCCGGGTTTTCTCCGACTCCGTACCAAATGTAATCGGCTTTCCGGTTCTCAAAATCAATTGTGACGAGCACCATATCTGTATCTTCCGTTTGTTCTAACCGATCAGCATCGACTTCAAAATATTTTTTGGCTTCCACGGTAAATTGTACTTTCATTTTCATTCCTCCTAACTCACATAAATTTTCTGTTTATCACGCAATTTTGTTCGCTGCTTCCTCTGCGGCGATCTCGATGATTTCGCCGTTTGCTACCGTCACGAAATAGCGCCCCGCATACGGCTCATTCACTTCGTAAACTTTCCCTTCTTGAAGAAGGAAAGTTGTCGTTCCCGTCTTCCCGCTGCTGCTCCAATTGCGAGCGATCGGGTTCAAAAAACGGCGCTCGAAGTTGTATTTCGGGTGGCGACCGACAATTTCAGCTACCCACTCTTTGCCTCCCGATGGTTGGTGACGTACCGTTAATGTTGCTTGTTTCAGTTGTTTCACCTCCTTCCAAGCGAGCTTGAGAGCGATCGCGAAATACTCTTTGACTTTTCCGCCGTATCGTTTTTGTCCTTCTTTCGCGATCTCCCAAGCCCGCTTCATGATTTGTTTCATTTTTGATCTCCTCCTTGTTCATTTTCTATCACCATTCGGTGATTTGTTACTTTTATTATATCACCATTCGGTGATTTGTAAACATCTTTTTTGAATTTCTTTTCGACAAATAACGACAAAAAAGACGCCGTTAGGCGTCCGTCTCTCCTAATAGCTCGGCGATTGCATACACAATCTCGTCGCGCCACCGCAAACATGTAATCCGTGAAACATGCAACTGCTCGGCGATCCCGTCCCATGTGTACCGCTGCGGCCGTGTCCAATATTTCAACCGAACGAGCTTCTTCTTTTCCTCCGGCAACGATTCATACACCATTTTGATCGCACCCGTCACCCGTTCTAACGTGTCGAGCCGCCGGTGCGTCAGCAGTTCGATTGTCCTCCGTTCTGTCGGGCTGGACGGGAGGTTGCTCCTCCCGCCGCCGACGTTTTCATCATTGTTGTCGCGTCCGTACAAAATGTCGTTCCGCAATCGCTGTATCTCTCGGATGTACTCATGATAGTAGTACAGGTTGTGCTCGACGTAGCGTACTACATTTTTGTGCAATTTTGTCCGCACTGATTAACCCCCTTTTTAAACCGCCACCGGTGCTTTAATCGCCGGATGCGGATCGTAGCCGACGATTTCAAAGTCGTCGTATTCATAGTCAAAGATAGACGGCGGCTTCCGTTTCAGCACAAGCTTCGGCAGCGGGCGCGGCTCGCGCGTGAGCTGCAGTTTCGCTTGTTCCAGATGATTTTTGTACAAATGGACGTCGCCGCCGGTGAAAATGAGTTCGCCGACATCGAGGTCGCACTGCTGAGCGATCATATGCGTCAACAACGCGTAGCTCGCGATGTTAAACGGCAACCCTAAAAACGTATCAACGGAGCGCTGCTGCCACATGCATGACAACCGGCCGTTGGCGACGTAAAACTGGAAGGCGTAATGGCACGGCGGCAGCTTCATCTCGTCCAATTCCGCTACATTCCAAGCGCTCACCAGCAGCCGGCGTGAATGCGGATTTCGTTTGATCTCTTCGACAACCCATGCGATCTGGTCGATGGTTTTCCCGTCTGCTCCCTTCCACGAGCGCCATTGCGCGCCGTAAATGCGCCCGAGATTGCCATTTTCGTCCGCCCACTCGTCCCAAATCGTCACGCCATTTTCCTGCAAATAGCGGACGTTCGTATCGCCTTTTAAAAACCAAAGCAGTTCATAAATGATGGAGCGGATATGCAATTTTTTCGTTGTCACGAGCGGAAATCCATCTTGTAAGTTGAAGCGGAGCTGGCGGCCAAACACTGACAGTGTGCCGACGCCCGTTCGGTCTTCTTTTTCGACGCCGTTTTCTAAGATGTCTTGCAGCAAGTCTAAATATTGTTTCATTAACTCTACTCCTCCGTTGAGATAGCTTTCAACATGTCTTTGATCGCGTTCGCTGCCCGTTCATATGTTTGGGCAATCCCTTTCCACGTCACAAAATCCCCTTCATATCCGCCGGCCATTTTCAGTTGCTCGCCCTTCTCGATCCGGCTGTAATATTGCGCGTCTGCAGCTGTCTTGCCTTCTTCTTCGCGCAGTCGTTTATAGGCTTGTCCTTGCACGATCTCAGCCATGCCTTCATGGTATTTCGCTTTCTTTTTGTACCAGCCCGCAATATGCCATGCCGCGCGTTCTAGCTTGGTATAGACATACTCTAGTTTAGCAAGTTCGTAAGGAGCGAGGGACTCCATCCGCCCCTCCAACTCCCGCGCTTGCTTGAGATATGTCTCATGCATCCGCACATAGCGCTGGTACTCTTGTGTGTCTGTGTCGTGCATCGTGTCACCCCTTCAGTGCGATCAGCTTCTCAAGATACCACCGCGCTTTTTTCAAGTCCTCCACGCCGTTTTTGTGCTGATAACGGCTAATGTATTTTATGATGTTCCCGGTCAGGTAGCCTTCTAATTGTTCTGGCGTCAGCTTGGCTGCGATGTAGTCGTATGTCTCAATGCCGCCCACTGTGTAGTGATTCGGATGGTTGACGTTGTCTAGGTCGTATAGTTGCATTATTCGCCCTCCTTGAGTTCTAAAAACTTGTCCAGCTTCATCACCACAAGCCAATCTTTCCGATCGGCTTTCAATGCCAGCGCGTCCGGCTTCTCCCTCTCGTCTTCGAGCCACCGATATAACGTCTGGAAGCCGTTTTTTCGCGCTTTTACCTCCCACCGGATACCTAACCCCTCAACATCATTTTCAAAGCCTTCTTGGGCGCCGGAAAGGGGAATTCTGCGCCCTCCAATCAGCTTCGCGAACTCCCTTTCCCGACGTTGGCCTTTTCTGCGTGATTTTTTACCGCTCATACTTTCCCCTCTCGAATATCCTGAATGATGCTGTCAAAGATTTTTATAGCGATTTCACACGTTTTCTTGTCATCGTCTGATTTTGCGCCGGATAGCAGTGTAGCAACGGTTTGTTTGCGTGATTCTAAATACTCGATGAATTTATCACTCATTCTTCTTCACCGCCTAATAGGTGAGGGTGTTCGTATATGTTGCCGATGACTTCTATATGTGAAAAATCTTCATCGTATAAACCGATATGGCCCTTAAAAAGTCCGATTTGATTATCAAAACGCAAAAAGCCAAGAATCGCATTGTTCCATTTGACTATAAATATTCTCGGTTTTAATGTAATAATGTTCTCTGTTTCTTCAGCGTCTAAATCTCTAATAATATCCCCTTCATAAATCTCTTTGCCGTTCTTGTCTTTTAGACTGATGTATTGTCCTACTGTTTCTGGATCAACTTCTTCTTCGCAATAGAAGCCTTCATAATCCTCATAAATAATTCTGTGTCTGTCATGGGTATAAACATAATAACCATAAATCCATTCACCTGTTTCAATGCTTTTCCCACGAAACTTAATTTCTCTCATTCTCCCACCTCACCAATTTCATCGCAAAGGAATCTCACATTTTACATCTTCATAAGCCCATTTCCCGTCCTTCTTTTTATCCAGCATGACGATCACTGTCCCGCTGGATTCACGAACCTCATAGCCGTACATAACGTAATCATCGCCAACGCCTAGCTTTTCTCTCGCTATTTTTTCAGCTTCTTTCCATGTCAAAATTTTTCACCTCACAACAACGCCCGTAATTCCTCAATAAACCGCTGTTTCTGCAATATCACCTGTTCACAAACGATGTATAGTGTCTCGTCTGTTGTACTTCGCTTTCTTTTTAGCAATATTTCAATCTCTTTCTCTTGTTGTCGTATGAGTTGCTGTATCTGTTCCTGCATTGTTTCACCTCAATAGCCACGTTCTTGTCTTGCATGATTCTCCGCGTTTTTTTGAAGGTATGCTTCTTCTACCTCTTCCCAAGAAAAGCCGAGCATTTCGCCAAGGCCTAAAAAGTTAGAAAAAATCAAGTCATATATTTCGCCATTCACATCCTCATGACGATTGCGATAAAAATAATTAATCCAATCATTTACATCCATAAATTGCTCTATAATATCATCACGACGAAGCGGTTCCGGTACGCTATCCTCATACACTTCATTCATGTTGATGTCGTTTCCGATCGATAAGAGGAAATGCAAGCAGTCCGCGAATTCTTCAAGCAATGGTCTTTTTACAACTTGCAAACCTGTTCCACCGCAATACCAACATGATTCAAGCTGGAATCCTAACGTTTTTCTACCCTCGCAATATTCACAAATTTCATAAACAGCTCTTCTCGGTTTTTGGTCATGGCTCCAATATTTAAAGAACCTTGCTTCATTCGCCAACTCCCCAAGCTCCACTAGCAACGCAAGAATTTTCTTCGCCAACCGATCTTCGTCTGGCTTTCGCGGATGCTCGCGCTCGATATGCTCGTCCAGTTTCCGTTGCATGTCAAAGAGTTTTTGTAGATTCATTGCTTATTCTCCTTTCAGTTCTCTTGTACAAAAACAAGGCACTTTTCCTGTAATCAAATTTCCGTTTTCGTCGTAATCATCAAATTCTAATATTCCGGTGTCGCCGCATGTGCCGCATTTGAAGTTATTTTCCGGCGTTTTGTTTGTTTTCATCTTAACCACGATCATGTCAAAGAGTTTTTGCTGATTCATTGTTTATTCCCCCCTTCCTTTCATTCGCTAACTCCGCCAACGCCCCCCAAAGCTGCCGTTTGGCATCGTCCATCAACTCAAAAACTTCCCTTGGGGTATAGCCGAAATCATCAACTAAAACAGTCATTGCGCTAGCAAGCAGCTGATGTTCAAACCGTTTAATGTTGAACTTGGTTTTTTCGTTTCCCATCATTCAATCCTCCAGCCTCCAACTCGGCTTGTACTTATTCACATAATCCACAATGCGGCTGTAGAGGACTTCCCCGATGCCAGGGATGTCCTTCATGCCTTCCACCAACTCTGCGATCATGGTCGCCGCCGCCATGGAGGACTTTTTCTCCGCTTCTTTCATCCCAGCGTTGAACCCGCGCCAATAGTCCGGACTCTCCATCATCCCCACCACCCAAACTAAACCGGTTTTTCTTGCCCATACAGCCGCGTTTTATGTATGCTGATACTTTCTCCTATCCCCCCATGATGTCCGGCGGCTGTACGGGATAAATACAGGCTTCTATGAGCGTGTTGCTCGCGTGAGTGCCAATATGCGTTTTAGTTCATCGTAGTTCAGTTCATGTATGTCCCTGCCGTTGTATTCGTCTATGCCAACCTCAAGCAGTCGGCGGATAAGGAATTCTTTTTGCAGTGCCATTTGATACTCCTTAGATGTGCACGCTCTATATAATTTCACCCACTTTCCCCCTCCTTTTCCGGTCAATTAAGGCATGAAACCACTCCTCATCCCGTTTATCCAATGCCAGGTCGATCAGCTCGTCAATGTGCTCGTCCGTCAAGCAGACGCCGTTATCCATCGTGAAATCTCTCATCAGTGCGCGCCTTTCAATCCGCACCGGACGATCGTAATCGTCAAGCGTCAAGATCACCTTGCACTCTGGCGGCTTCACCCATTCAACATAGCCCGTCCACCCGCAATACGGACTGTGAATTGAAATGCATCTCACCCAGTCCCCGGCTTCCATGTCCCCTCTCCCCCTTTCCTCTTTCTATCGAACTTCCAATGATTCAGCGGTTATGCCAAGGCGTTCACACACCTCCGCCAATCGCTTGCGAAATGCCTGCATCTCACGCTCGTGCTCTCGCCGGGTCTTTTCTGCGTATTCGCAGTCGCAGGATGCCACTAACCATGCCCCGTCCATCACTCTTGTGTATAGCCGCCCCGTTCCGTCGCATTTCACACACATGTTTTATGCTCCTTTCAGCCGAAAATCTTCACCCTCAACCTCGAGGAGATATGGGCCACATTGTCCTATCAATCTACTTGCCGCAGCATATCCGATCTTTTCACTCAATGTCCCTCGATCCTCGTTGCTGTTGAACACGATCGGTTTTTGTTTCCGATACCGTTCATTTATGATTTTGTAATATAACGCCTCTTTCGCTTCGGACCATTTCGCCTTCCCGATGTCATCCCACACCAGCACATCCGCGTGAATCGCACTATGCAGGAGTCGATTGAGCGTTTCTCCCTCGTCGTTCATCATCTTGGCTTGAATCAGCTCGTCCATAAACGTGACATCTGAAACCACCAACACATTGAATCCGTCTTTGATCAGCCGTTTGGCTAGCGCAATTTGCAAATGCGTCTTTCCCACTCCAAAATTGTTGTGCATTTGTTTCATTTCAGCCCGTTTGCCAGCCGGAAGCTCTCGTAATCGCTGCTCCCCAACAACTGCGATCAAGCCAAGATTTTTGTCAGACATAATTTTCTTTGTTGTACCGTCATCATGTTTAATCACAGCGAATTCGTTTAGGTAGCTAATGGTCATATCGTACATATCTTGCTGATACTTCGTCACTCGCTTGAAGTTCTCGAAATTCGCATGAACAAATTCATCGGGAATGAGTGCTTGCCTGAACCGCCGTTTCCACGCCTTCCGTTCCCGGCATTCGCAAGGTCGTACGAATTCATAACCACGCTCGTCTCGATAGAAAATGAATTCCGTGTCTTTGCATTGGGGGCACTCGTAGTCACCCTTTCCATCCCCAAGCTCGTCGGGCTGCTTCGGCTTCTTGGAGAATTTGCTCATATGTCTTTCCGCCTTCTGCTGAAGGTCGGCTAATACCTCGGCGATGCTTGCGAATCGTCCCGCCATCCGTATCCTCTCCTTTTTGCCCGTGATATTTGCTTAGCAACACTTTGCGCACGTATTCGAAAGAATGGATCTCATCCCCATTGAATTTCGGTTCATACTCGTCAAACACTTGGTCGATCAGTTTAAGGATGTCATCCAGCGGTATCTGCTCTTGCAGGAGTTTTTCTATGGCCGCTTCATCTTTAGGAGAAAGCGATAGTCCTTTTCCTCTGCGTTGGATGTATCTGTTAGCAATCAATTGGAATGATTGAGCATGGGCGTCGCCTATATCATCATCAATATTTTTATTTAAATCTTTATTTATATTTTTTATTTCTTGGTAAGCGAATTCGCTTACTGTAGAGTAAGCAGTTTCGCTTACTGTAGTGTCAGCGATTCCGCTTACTGTACTTTCTTTCGTTGACTGTAAGCGCCATGTATCATAATCCTTGTTGAACGCTAGCTTTCTGGACTTTGAAAACGATCCTTCCTCGGTAACGATAACGATGTTGTTTTCGATCAGCTTATCCAGCTCTTGTTTTACGCGTTGCTTATGAATGCCTGTAGCTTCAGCCAGGAAGGATAAGGACATCTCGTGATCCTTGCGGTTAAACCCGTAGGTATATCGCCATATCGCTAAGATCAACCGAAATTGAGTCGGGCTGAGCTTGGTCAGCGCCAAACGCTCTAAAATTTCATTTGCGATTTTGGTATATCCGTTCTCAAGTTGTACGTCTGCCAAGCTCAACACCTCCTATTTCTTGACGCATATTGCAAGATCGCCAACCACACGTTTGACGGTAAATTCCGGGTATCTCCGCATATACTCTAGTACAAGCTGTTTGAAATGCTCTTTATCTTTGGCCTCCTCCCAGATCCATTTAGGGAGGAGGACTTTATATGGAACTTGCTCGTTACTCAGCATCGAATACAATCTCCTCTTGTTGAGAGACTTCTGCGTTCACGTCTTCAGTCGGAACCTCAAATGCTTCGGCTTCGATGTATTCAACTGGCTCTGGATCTGCGGTGATATCTTTTCTCACGGTTTCATCTTGCGTAACAGCTTGTTGAATTTCGATCGATATCGGTAAGTACTTCCACATGTGCCGGATGACAGTCTTTTTCGCCATTTCCTCATAGTCCGTGACCCATGGGCCGTTATTGGCAGCTCTAGAGCGCTTGCGACGTTTCTCAATCTCCTCTTTAGGCATGAATTCGAATTGATAGCCGCCGTCTTTGAAATGCGCAACCGCATAAGCACCAATAAACTCACCGCGGTTTGTCATCGCTGGCTTATGAACGAGCTTTGGATGTAAGCCGTACTCATATTCGAACGTGTCGTTTTCGTAAACCGCATGAGCATAAATGCTTTCGATATTTCCGCTGCGTCGTGCCAGGTCAATCATGCCTTTATAACCGATGATGAATTGAACGTCTGGCTGCCCTGTTTTATTGTTTTTGAATGGCACCAAGTAGCAATGACCAATAAGACCTGGTTCAAGACCAAGCTGTGCTGCTTGCATAACCGCACCGAGAAGCGAAGGAACGGAACATTCAAGCAATTTCGGATTCGTCCGGATAGTTGTGAGAGCAATTCGTGCCATGCGATCGGCATCCATGTGTTTAGGAAGAGCCTTTTCGATTTCCGGTCCCATCTTTTTGAGATATGCCGCAATGGTTTGTGCTGGAGTAGGTGCTGCCGCCTCTGTTTTGTTCGCTTTATTTGCAAGCTGATTTTTTAAAGATTGATTTGTTGCCATATAATATGACCTCCTATTTCTTTTTGAATTGCTGTGCCACAGGGCAAGTTGCCCAGTGAGGGATATGCCCTTTGACAACTTCGCCCTTTGCAGTCACTACGGTAATGATTTCAATATCAACCGGCATGGCTTTGCCGGCGGGTGTTTTAATCCACTCGATTTCCTTGCCGCAACCTCTGCATTTGGCCATATCCATTCACCTACCTAATGGAGAATCGCCGTGATATTGATTCCTTGGCGACCTCTTGATATATTTCTGGATACTTCGCTTTGAGTAGCTTTGTATCAACACGGCTGCTGCGAACGTTTTTCCATGTGACGATACGATCACCGGCAAATGCTCTTTCATAATCACCGAGCATAGCCTTGAGCTGATTTTCAGCTTCCTTACGACGTTCAGCTGCTTCAGCTTCCTCCTGTTTGGCTTGCTCATATTTCGCAATCAAGTCGGAAGCATCGGGAGGAAGCTCAATTTCCTCATCGAATTTGGCTGTAGGATAGAGGGCTTTCAACAAATCACTTGAAGCATCGGAACCATCGAACATCGGCGGGTTTTTCTTGAGAACGTGATTGTTCCAGAAGTTCGATTCAATCTCGATGAGATACTGAATGATCTCCTCGTCACGCTCAATTTTTTTGTAGATGAACTTATTTCCGCCAATGAGAACCGCAATCCACCAGGAATCAAAACCCGTGACGGCCATGTAATGCTGACATTGGATGAGATATTGAGCCGGAACCTCATCGTCTTTCCACTCTTCCTTGAGGTATTCACTGGCCGTTTTACATTCAAGCCCTGCTTTCTCACCAACAATCAATCGATCAACGTTTGCAAGCATGAAAGAATGTTCTGGATGCTGTAGAATCGCATTTCTGCGTCGAACTTTTAGACCTGTGCGTTTGATAAATTCTTGAGCGACGACATCTTCAAGTACTGTGCCCCAATACGCTGCTTCGTTGCTCACATTTTCCTCTGGGGCTTGTCCAATCTTTTCAAGATACACGGCAACTGGCGACTTCCATTTGTTCAATCCTGCGATCGCCGCGGCGTCGCTCCCGCCAATCCCCTTCCGGCGGGCGGCCAGCCACTCTTCATGGCTCATTTCGCTTGTATTTGCCAAAATAACAGCATCCAAGTTTCACACCTCCATTTGATTTTTTCGAGGCGATCCTGTACTATGTAAGTAACAGTTCATAGGGGAATCACCTCTTCGAAGCGCCTCGCTCCCTCCAGCGGGGCGTTTTTCACGCCTGTTTTGGCCAGCCGAACTTGCAGCAATATTCATATGCGCACCACTCATCTTGATGGATCATCAAACCGTCAATAAATTCAATAATATTGTCACCTTCATAAATTTCCCCGCCACACCCCTCGCAATAGCCGATCACATGCGGCTCTCCCTGCCGAATCGGATGCCGGTCGGAAATGATCGGATTCTCGATCATGCCGGCTCACCTCCTTTCAGTGTTTCAATGCGTTTTCGGATCGCCTGTATGCTTCGTCCTGTTCGGGCAGACAGAACCTCGATCGGTTGAACCCCGTAGTGGTTGAGGATGTAGAAATCTTCCTCCTCTGTCCACCTGCCTGTCTTACCACAAGCGCTAGCCTCTCCGTTGTTGCTCCACAACGGTCTAGCAAGTTCTTGCATACGCTGACCATGGGGGCATTGTCGACATAATGGCACGTAGGACTCGTTCTTATGTCCGTACGGGCATTGCTGACAATACTTATCCAGGATCTCCAACACCTTCATGCGGATACGACGCTTCTCTGTTTTCGTCAAGATCATCACCTCCTTTCTGGTGCACATCGGCATTCTTGCGCTTGACGACAGGCGCTAGGCCTGTCCTTGTGTAGGTAGATGGAAATGTGTTATATTGTGATTGGGCTGGTTTTTCTGTGTTGCAACGCCGCTTTGAGGCATTTGCGGCGGATTGCAACTTTTTGTTTTTCCCGTTTCAGCACAGCCACTTCATTCCAATTCCGACACCGGCTATGAATCTCAATTTCTTGCGCCAAGCGGGCTTCCCAGTGCAAGAGATTCATATATTCATCCCAAGACGGTTTCGAATAGTTCGGTGTGTATGTCATCCCTCATTCCCCTTTCCCATAACGATCGCAATATCAATACCGCGCTCTTTCATCAACTCAACGACCTGGAGCAATTTGTCATGCTCCTCTTTCCTCCGCACCAATTCATCGAGGTCACGTTTGCAGCGCAAGAACTCTTTTACCCACTTTTCTGCCTCGTCCAAGTCGCGCCCGAACTGAGCCACACGAGCGCGAGCAAGGCAATAGTCGCAACAATCGAGAAGTTGGGCCGCACGTTGCATATCGCCTGGGAGGACGTTCATACCGTCACCCCCATTTCTGCTTGAATGATCTCTTTAACCCGGCGTTGCCATTTCAGCTGATACACCATTTTCCCGCTTTCCAACTGAATCGGCTCAGAGCTGCTGTATTTCTTCCCTTCCACCGTCGCTACCCATTCGCCGCCGACACGCCATTGCAATCCAGCTTTTTGCAATAGCTTATTGACCTCTTTCCCGGACAGTGCCGGCTCAAACATCTTGCCGATCTGTGTAGGCGTGACAAGCTGCATTTCAAACTCATCCGTCAAGCGCTTCTCGATTTTGTTTTCCAGTTGCTCAATGCGGCTGTTTTGACGCGCATTGTCTTCTTCCAAAGCTTTGAGCTTTCGTTCCGTCTCCACCATTTGTTGCGCGTACATCAGAAGCATTTCTGCCGTCGTTTTCGGTTGGAAGGCTTGTTGCTTTTGTCGTTGCAACTCTTCTTTCATGCGATTGAACGCATTAATATAGCTGACTTTCACCAGCATGGCCCGTTGTGTTGTGTATCCCATCGTGACAAGCATGAAAGCATCGAAATTGAGTAGATATTTGGTCTGTGTTCTGTTTCGCACATCGATGTATTCAATGCGCTCAAATTTGAGCGTATCGAAGTTGATCCTTAATCTTTTCGCTTCTTCGTCATTTTTCAGTTCCCCGATCTTGCTGATTACTTCCTCAATATCCCGTTTCACGTTTTTGTGTTCTTTTCCGAACGTTTCAGCGATTGTTAAGCTGTCCGTCAAAACTTCGTTGTTTTGGACGAAAACTAGATCGTTCATTTCGCTTCCCCTCTCTTTTGCAGGATTTCTCTCCCCTGCTTGTCCACTTTTCTTCTGAAAAGAATGCCCTCACAGGGCAGCCGGATCATATTCGCTACCAATGCGCTCGTGCAGCTCTTTTTTGAAGCGCATTAGCTCATTGCGCATGTCACGGTCGCGTGCTTTCATGACTTCGGCGACTGTGCGTGTGTAGAACGAAATCACCCCTGGCAACGTTTTGAAGTCATACGCGCTGGGGAGTTTTGTCATGCCGGTTCACCTCCTTTTCGTTCTCTTTGACCATCCTTGCGTAAACTTCGATGAAGCGCTCTAACGCTTCTGCGGATGGTTCTTTTCGATCACCGACACAACGGACAACAACTTGTTGTTTTTGTTTTTTCACGCTGACCATCTCCTTTGTAGGAGATGTATGCAAAGAAACGCTGTGTACAGCCTTGCGAGTCACCGACAAATTATACACACCACCTTATGCGGTTTTTCCTTTAGACCCGTCCGACGCAAACAGATACTCTAAATCAAGGTCTGGAAAGAATTCTTTCTTGATCTTCAGCGCCTCGTCGTAATAAAACCGGAACTTCCCGTTTATCTTGTCGCTTGCCGTTGAGCGCCGGACATTCAACAACTCGGCAATATCCTTCACCATTACTCCTCTCCGAGCCATTTCGGCCTTAAGGTTTTTATACAATGTTTTCCACCTCCTGTTTATCGATTGAACGCAATTTCGTTCGATCTAACTTTAATATAAACGCATTTTCGTTCAAAGTCAATAGATTTTTCACAAAAAAATGAACAAAATTTCGTCCCATCTACTTCACATGAACGAAATTTCGTGCTATATTATAAGTGTGCGATTTTTCGTACATACTTAATTAAAGGAGGTGATAGAAGTGACAAAGGAAGAGATTGTTGAACATCTAATGAAGAAAGCTGGATACAGCAGCCGGAGACAATTTGCAGAAGCCATCGGTATTCCACCTACCACTCTCAATTCCATGCTGACAAGAGGATTGGGAAAAGCCTCCATCGATAATGTCCTAAAAGTGTGCAAGGGGCTGGGGATTACGGTGGAAGAGCTTGAGATGATGGAGGCAAACGGATGGTCAGAGCCAAGACGCGATCAAAACAAACCACATTCTATTAAACTAGAACTTCCTTTATACGGAAGTATCGCAGCTGGCGCGCTTTCGACTGTTGATCCAGTCACTAAAGATGATGTGGAGTATATAGCTTTGCCGAAGCACATGTTAGGGAAATATTCGGACAGAAAAGATTTATTCGCCTTAAAGGTGAACGGCGAGAGCATGAATAAGGTTATACCGAACGGCTCTTATGTAGCTTGCAAACCGATCGATACGATCGACGAGCTAAAGGAAGACGATATAGTGATATTTAGTCATGACAATGAGTATTCCATGAAACGATTCAGGAAAGATGAAGAAAATCGACTATTGATCTTTAGCCCTGAATCAACCTTCAAAAAGTATCATGATATTGTTGTTCCATATGACACAGTTAATGATCTTAAAATCTATGCTAAAGTCATATGGTATGCCGTGTTATTAGATTGAGTCTTTAGCGCTAAAGATTTAATCAGGGCGGGCGACGGCTCGCCCAATTTTTTTCTAAGGGGGGTTGACTAATGAGAGTGGCCATTTACGTGAGAGTTAGCACAGACGAACAAGCAAAAGAAGGTTTTTCTATCCCGGCTCAGCGCGAACGGTTACGGGCATTTTGTGAAAGTCAAGGTTGGGAGATTGTGCAAGAGTATATCGAAGAGGGTTGGTCTGCAAAGGATTTAAATCGCCCACAAATGCAACGGTTGCTTAAAGACATAAAGAAGGGAAATATCGATATTGTACTAGTTTATCGGTTAGACCGATTAACAAGGTCTGTGTTGGACTTGTATTTATTGCTTCAGACGTTCGAAAAATACAATGTGGCGTTTCGTTCGGCGACAGAGGTATATGACACTTCTACGGCGATGGGGAGGCTGTTCATCACGCTTGTCGCCGCGCTTGCGCAATGGGAAAGGGAAAACCTTGCGGAACGCGTGAAATTTGGCATCGAACAAATGATTGATGAGGGGAAAAAGCCTGGCGGGCATTCCCCGTATGGATATAAATTTGACAAGGATTTTCACTGTACAATCATCGCAGAAGAAGCAGACATCGTCCGAATGATCTATCGTATGTATTGCGACGGGTACGGATACAGAAGCATCGCAGACCGGTTGAATGAGTTGGGAGTGAAGCCGAGAATCGCGAAAGAGTGGAATCACAACTCCGTGCGTGACATTCTAACCAATGACATCTATATCGGCACATATAGATGGGGGAATAAAGTTGTCTTGAACAATCATCCACCGATCATCAGCGAGTCGCTATTCCGAAAGGCACAGAAAGAAAGGGAGAAGAGGAAGGTTGACCGAACAAGGGTAGGAAAGTTTTTGCTCACCGGTCTTTTGTACTGCGGAAATTGTGACGGGTATAAAATGCAAGGGTCTTTTGATAAACGCGAACAAAAGACATACTATCGCTGTCTCAAATGCAACAGAATTACCAATGAGAAAAACATTTTAGAACCCTTGCTCGATGAAATTCAGTTGCTTATCACTTCGAAAGAGTATTTCATGTCTAAGTTCACAGATCAATACGATCATCAGGAGATGATCGACGTATCCGCTTTAACCAAAGAGCTTGAAAAAATAAAAAGACAGAAGGAAAAATGGTATGACTTGTATATCGACGAAAACAACCCCATCCCAAAAGAGGAGTTGTTCTCAAAGATTAACGAATTAAACAAAAAGGAAGAGGAAATTTACAGTCAATTGAACGAAATTGAACCAGAGGATAATGAACCTATCGAAGAAAAGTATAACCGGTTGAGCAGGATGCTGGATTTTAAAAAGCAATTTGAACAAGCGAATTTTTTCACCAAAAAAGAACTCCTCCTGAGCATCTTCGAAAAGGTTGTAATATACAGAGAAAAAGGGAAGTTCAAGAAGATTACACTTGACTATACTTTAAAATGACCCCAACCTGTGTAAGAGTTAACTTCGCGCATGCAAACTTAACTTTTATACAGGTTAGGGACGATGTATTATTTTCAACGATAATACTTTAAATAAAATAAAACATCAAGGCGGAGCTTTCACTCCGCCGCTTCTCCTTCCCACATCTCTTCGAGTGCCTCCTCAACAAACTCACACACTGCCAACACTCCTTCGATAAACGCCCGTTCCCGTTCGTCACTTGTCTCCATTGTCGCATATTGCAGTCGGTGATCTGCGACGGTTGCTTGCAGCAAAAGCAGTTTCACCAAAATATTTCCCATCACGATCCCTCCTCACACTTTCAATAGACATTCGCAAGGCACGCCGTACTCTTTGGCGATCGCTTCAATTTGTCGCTTCTTTACGGCTGATACGGTATAGAACAGCAAGACGGGTTCCCCTAGCTGCTGACGTTGGATAAATCGGAATAGATAAGCATAGCGCTCGATTTTGCGTTTGTTCTCCAACATCTTTTGTGTAATATCCACCTCAAGAAAATACATCTGATCGTGATAGGTGAACCGCGCATCAGACACAATGCTATAATCTTTTCCGCTCTCCCGCCATCTTGTGCGCGGTTCCGCTTTCCAGTCTGCTGGATAGTGATAAAAGATGTAGATGTCATTCCGCATAACGATGTGTTCCAGCGGGCTGTTCCGGCGAATCGTCGCCTCTCCACCTACCATTTCCGCCCCCTTTTTGTTCAAGTAGTAAACATCTTCACCGATGCGTTTTGTATTCGTGTATTCACGAATGCCACTCAAAATACGGTTGGCGTTGCGTTTGCTTCCTAGATCAAACATGTGCTGTATTTGTGAACGAGAGAGGGCTTGCAGGCTACTCAAAGCATATAAAATCCTCATCTGCCGTTCGGTGAGCCTCGTTTCGCTTCTCAACACAGTACACCTCCAAACGTTTTGTCATTTCCTCGTCGTCGATAAGAGGTGTCTGAACGATCATTTTCTCATGTGTTTTGATGATGGCGCGGCCTTTTATGTCGCTTGGCAATTCTTCAGCGCCGTGTTCATCAATCACTACAGACGAAGCGTAGCTGGTTGGCAACCGGAATGAAATCTTTAGGTCTGCGTTCTGTTTGATCTGCCTTGGCAGCGCATCAGCTGTTGGATATTGCGTACAGAACACTAATCGAAAGCCCAACGCTCCGCCGATCCGAGCAATTTCGGACAATACACTTTGACAATAGGAGAGCATATCGCGGGTTTCTTTTGGCATGAATCGTTCCGGCACTAGTTGAGCCGCTTCATCGACAAACAGAAATGTTCGTTTGGGATATGGGCTATTTACCACGTTAGCCCAGCCATTTCGCTTAAATTCGATCATTTTCTGCTCAAGCAGTGTCTTAATACTCTCCAAGCATTGAAACGCCTCTGCTGGGCTGCTAGCCACGTTTATGACCTGTTTAATGTTTCGGTACTTTTCAAATTCCAAACCACCCTTCATATCGAGAATAAAAATTTCCACATCATCGGGATGGTGCTCGATGAGGTAAGTCATTGCCGACTTGATGAATACCGTTTTTCCGAAGCGTGTTGTTCCGCCGATGACACAATGCGGCGTCTTGTCGAAGTCGTGAAAATGCCATCCCTTTTCGTTGAATCCCAATGGAATCACCCATCCATCTCTATCCGGCACGTCTTTATACGACACCTTTTCCGGCATCGCATGATGGAACACGTCAATATACAGCCACTTTTTGGATGTGACTTCCACATATCGGTCAAGCGTAGCACTCAACACTTCCTCGATAGGTTCAATCGCTTTTTGGGTCAACCCTAACGGCACACGGTACACATATCGGGTGTACAGCTCCTTTTTCTCCTTGGCCACTAATTTCGGATAGACGTGCTCATTTCGGACAGTCGCGCCGATTTTTAAATGTCTAAACACATTGTCTATATCACGCTCATAATCTTCTTGTCTCCGTCGGCCGAATGCAACGGCCGCTGCCCCCACCGTGAGAGGGAGAAGGAAAAATTCAAGCATTAAAACCACCCCTAGAGAGAAGAACTATCCCAATCGCCGGGTATATTCCCGATAGCTTGGGCATATAATAGAATACAGGAACATGGACCAGCTCACCCGTGTTCTGTAGGGGAATGTGCGAGGGAATGACTTACAAGAACATCTCGGACAGGCGGCTTATGAAATAGAGCAAGCCCGCGCATATTCCCGCCTGCATGCCCACGTTAACAACGAACGAGGCCTTTTCTTTGTCCAACCACCCACGATTTTCCGCATAGGCGAGCCCGATGAGAACAAGCCCGCCGCTGATGATCTCCATCATGATGTCATCCTCCTATAAAAAGATGTCAAGCCAATCAGCAAAATGTAGCGTGCCTTTGTCGCGAAAATGCTTCAGCAATTCCTTCATATCCAGCGCATCAATCTTTTCGACCACCTTCCGTTTCAACGCGGCTACCTCACGGGCGGATAAGTTGGCCGTTTTAGATTTGTCAGCAAGATACTTCATAATTTCTTGCAAATCAGCTTTCTTCCGACTGGCGGCAATCAGCCCTTTCAGGTATTCGCCCGAAACAAATTCATCAGTTTTCAATTCCCTAATGCGATCCGCGTGTGTAATCTTCCGCACTTCCGGCGTGTAGTTCGCCCATTCTCTAAAGCGCCGAACAGACCGAACAATCACACGAAACACGTTTTCACCGCCCCATAAACGTTTTGAACTGAATGGAAACCAAGCGGTTTTGACGCTTCCACCATATCTTGTGCGCCACATACGCGCCGATAATAAGCCATTTCATTGCGTTCCCTCCTAAAATGGTTTGATGATCTCTTTTGCTACATCAATCAGAAACGAAACGGTGTCTTGTGTGATAGGGTTAGCCATGTCAATCTCTCTGATGCGTTTCCCTGTGCGTACTCCTTCGGCAAGCAATTTTCCAAGCAACCATTTCATGTTCCCACCTCCTTGCCCTCATTGGGCATCTTTTCTTTTTACATAGCTATTTGCAGGAAAACGGGTATCAAATGAAGTATGGTAAAAGGTATGAGGAAGGGAATGTCCGTTATATCTTGTCCTCTGAACATTTTTGTGGTTTGGCTCGTACTTTTTTTAGAAGGCAAACAAAAGAGGTGGAAGTCATGCAATTCAAATGTAGGCTAAAAGTGATATTTGCGGAGCGAGACATCAAGCAAGGGGAATTCGCAGAAAAAATCGGGGTTAGTTTGGGGACGCTTAGCGCGATCGTCAATAACAGGTCTTTGCCCTCGTTCCCAGTAGCCTATGCAATCTGTGAGGAACTAGGGATGACGATCAATGAGATATGGATAAAAAAAGAGCCTACTCGTTTAGAGTAGGCTCGTCACCATAAATCTGTTGTTTCTCCAAATTCCTTAACCTCTGGACTCATTTTGTCGATAGTAGAGGCTTTCAATACAGACTCAATAATTTGTTCGCCGGGTTGAAATTTCTTTGTATCAACCGTGATTTGAGCAATGCGTTTTTTGCCTTGCATGACGCCGATGGTAATGGTATCAGCCCCCTTCACATCGTCCTGCTGCAAAAAATCATAGGCTTGGGAAAACACATGACGGGTAGCCAGCCCCGGCGTCGGTTCAGTACTCATATGAACCACAACACTAATATGTTTTGTAATTTCACGCGAATCCGTCACATCCACTTTCTTTGCGTATTCAAAAACAGACGTATCAATTTTATTTTCAGTCGCCTTTGTTTCTTTAGGTTCCGGGGATGTTTCTTCTTTTTTCGGTTCCGCAGCGGCTTGTTCGCCATCTGCGTTGCAACCGGCAGTAATTGCGACGATGATAACCGTCAGCACCAATGCCCACCAACGTTTGTAGAATGGTTTTTTCTGTTTTTCCATGTCCAAATCCCCCTTCTGTGTTTTTACGTCCCTATCATACCACATTTTTCCCGGAATGGTTTCAAGAAAATAAAAAAGCCCTGCCAAAAGGCAGGGTCATTCAGCGATATAGACAGGGTATCCTTTTTTCTTCAATTCTTCTGCCAGCCGTTCAGCATTCTTCCGATCGGCAAATGCCCCGACTTGCACGCGGTACAGTTTGCCGGTAGACGTTTTTTGTTGTGGTTGGGGCTGTGCCTTCTTTTTCAATCCGAACGCTTTGACAATGCCTTGCACGTGACCATAGGCCACCTGCAAAAGGAACTGCTCGCTTTTAAGTTTTGCCGCGTCAGTTTTGTTGTCGATGAACAGGTTTTCTGTCAAAATGGCCGGCATATTCGTCAAGCGCAGCACGGCATAGTTCGCTCGTTTCTTGCCACGGTCTTTGACGTTACCAATTGCCTTCATAATCTCGCCATGGATGACGTTTTGATATGCGATTGTTTTTGCGCTGACGCTTCCGTTGTAAATGTATGATTCGAAACCTGTTCCTCCGCCGGCGTTGATATGGACGGAAATGAAGTAATCGGCTTTCAGTTTGTTTGCGATCGCTGCACGTTCCGATAATTCCAAGAATCGGTCATCAGTCCGGGTGTAATGTACTTCCACCCCTTCGTATTCAGAAAGCAAACGGCCAATGTGCTTCACAATCGAGAGTGTAAGGTCTTTTTCTTTCAAGCCGTTAGCCACTGCACCCGGGTCATTTCCACCATGTCCAGCATCTAGAACGATACGTACCATTATTTACCAGCTCCTTCCACTTTTTCTAAAGCGTATTTAATCGCCGCTACTGAACCAATGCCGTAAAGCGCATATTTTAAACCATTCACTAAGACATCAAAAGAAAAAGCGTTGTTCTCAAAGATAGAGAAGGCAACGCCTAGAATGACGGCTACTAACGGAATATAACGATTTGGAATGTTGGCCGCTTGGCGAATTGCATAAAGCAAAACCGCCAACGCTACATAAGCCGTAAATTCAATAGACAAGATAGCTTCCATCACTGAACCCCTCCTTGAATAATAAAAGACAGCACCGCTCCTACGATGCCGCCAACAATAAGTCGTAAAATCCATGTCGTGTTGCTTTTAATTGTTCCGATGTCCTCGCGCATGTCCTTGATATTTGACTCCGCCACGGCCAATCGGGTTTTGACGTCTACCATGTCACTGCGGAGCATGTCCACGTCGGTTTCCAGCTTTGCAACACGTTGTTCCATCGAATCACGCCTTTCTAACTTTATAAAAGCGTCATTTTATAGATTCCAGATTACGGCGCGATGTACGCGGAGCGAAACCCGACGACGCGGCCCGAGTTCGAGCGAGCGTCGGCCAGGTTCAACGCGAAGACGCCAGCACCCGCGCCACGGTCCCAGTAGCCGCCGCGAACCGCAACACGCTCACCGTAGTTACGTACGTATAAAGTATCGCCTCCATGATTTGCATCAATCGGCGCAATTGCTAAGTGTTTCAATAAATCCGGGACCGTAAAACCTGATTTAGCAGTCAATGCTTCAAAAGCTACGCTGCTGGTTCCATAGTGAGCGTCTGAACTTGGATCAGTTGTATACATCGGATTTGTTCTTTCCGCTCCCAAAATAGGGTCGCCACCAACATCAGCTGAAGTAGTGTTTGCATTTCCTGGGGTCGTGTTATCAATATACACGCCTGTGTCAACCCATTGATCGACTAGGCGATATCCTTCTGGTGTATTGTAGTTGTTATCTTGATGGACATAAATCTTGCCGTCAATCAACTTCAAGCCATCAACCCATTCCCATACGTTCCCGTTGAGGTCGAAAATACCTTCATTCGTTCCATCGTGCGACCAGCTGGCAGGTCCAGAACCTGTTGCGACACGTCCTTCATATTCTGTGCCGCCGCTCGTGTATTTATATGTTACCTTTCCGCGCTCGTGAGGAGCTGAATGGTCTTTCCCATAGTCGTTATTGCCTCGAGGCATAAATCCGTTTTTCTTGCACCAGAGGGCAATAGCTGCCCATTCCGCGTTTGTCATCAAGTGCCAACCTGAACCTTTTGCTGCACAATATTGTTTTGCTTGATCATATGTCACATATGTCTCCGGATCTTGGAAAGGAATAGAGTATGCGCGTCCGTCATGCACGATATTTTGATATTTCGAAATCCAAATTTCGCTTTTTACAACACCATTAACGACAAACGCCGGATGCGGAACGTTTGGAGCTCCGCTGATGATGTCTGACAAGTTGAACTTAGGAATACAAACCATAATCGACGGATTTCCTTTGTCATCATACATGACCGTGTTTTTTCCGCCAGTTGCCATTTCAACCGCTTGGCGCAATGAATCTTTTATCGATACAACAAATGCCATTATAACTCAACTCCTTCTGGTAATGCCCATAGGCGGATTTCGACTTTTCCCGTGTCTAACGGCATCGGAACAACACTCGTTTCGCCACTTTCATTTTCTACGAGCTGATATTCTTGCGGCGGAACGATAACAGTCGCCACGTACCATGCGCCAACACCCTCTTGTACGGTCGCATATCTATTGTCAAGACAAACGTCAATTATTCGCTGTACATCCGTTTGTCGCTCCGCTAGGTCAATCGACAAGCTACCTATTGTCAAAACCGTCCCATCAACGGCAAACTCCGCTTTGCGGCCGCTATTTAAGTGAGTCACAATCATCTATATCCCTCCTATGCCACCAGCGGATTGAGTAGTGTCCACATAAATGTGACACTGCTCGCGTTACCTGTCATTTTCACTTTAAAACCATTCTGCGTTTTGTCATACACAATCAACTGCCCATAATCGCCGTTCGATGAAATAACGTCGATAACCACTGCATAGTTCGGCGCATTGATTTGTGCATATCCCGTTAATGTCACTTGTACAAACGGCTCACTATCTCGAAAATACCCGTTCGAATCCCCCCCTGTTATTGTTGCGACTCCCTGCTGAAAACGTAATTTTTTGTACTTGTCAATTTCTAAAAAGATTGAACGATCATTTTGAAATAGAACGTCATCAGCGGTTGATAAAATTCCAATTTTATTTTGCACATCCGCAAGTGCGGTGTCCGTATATGCTTGTGTCCAGTTCCATTGCCCGTTCTCATATCTGTAAATTTTCCCATCGCTTGTCGTCTGCACCGTATCGCCGTGTTGCGGATTCGGGTAGGTTGTTGCAATATCCACGAACGTTGCAACCGGAGTCAACCAACGTGTTTTGTTTGCGTCTGCAACGGTTTTTGCGTAGTCGCCCTGTGCTTTCGCATAATCACCCTGAACCTTCGCGTAATCCCCCTGCCCTTTTGCATAGTCGCCTTGAGCCTTCGCATAATCGGCTTGCGTTTGTGCGTTGGCCGCTTTTATATTGGCGTTTTCGGCCGCATTGTTGGCGTTAGTAGTCGCGTTATTGGCGTTGTCTGCCGCAGTATTCGCCGCGTTCGCCGCGTTGTTTGCAGTGGCCGCCGCATTATCGGCATTAGTCGCCGCATTATTTGCATTGTTGGCGGCATTATTCGCATTATTTGCCGCTAAATTAGCCGCATCACCTTGTGCTTTGGCGTAGTCGCCCTGCTGTTGGGCGTACTGCGCTTGTGTCGCCGCGTTGACTGCGGCTTCATTTGCGCTTGTCGCCGCTTGATTTGCGTTTTGTGCCGCTTCGTTCGCTGTTGTCGCGGCATCGTTCGCCGATTGCGCGGCAGTATTAGCCGACTGTGCCGCTGTATTTGCTTCGTTTGCCGCATTTGTCGCGGATTGCGCCGCTTCATTCGCGCTCGTCGCCGCTTCGCTTGCCGCGTTCGCTTGTGCTTGCGCAAATTGACCTTGTTCGTTCGCAAAGTTCGCCGCGTCTTGGGCTTGTTGGATGATGAGTGGTCCATCTCCGATGACGGTTTCAATCAATGTCTTGTCACGTTCGGTAGGGATATATCCGTCACCAGTCGGGTCTTTCAGCACTTGATAAGTAAATGCGATGGTAGAAACACGTTCATCTTCGTCATATAACTGAATCGTTGCACGAACTTTTCCGACAACCGCGGTTTCGTTCGTACCTAAATCAAATTGTACCGTATTGTCATCGACGATCATTCCCGGCGTGACTACTGTTACACCGTCAAGGCGGACGTTTGCAAGCGTTGCGGTAGTAACTCCTGTAAGAGAAAACGGAATACCGTTATCAAACACACTCACAATGAATGTAATATCATCGTTTTGGGTCACGGTTGGTTCATCAATGTACTTTTTCTTTTTGAGGTCTGCTTCAATTCGGAAAGTATTTCTCATACTATCACCTCGCTAGGCAAAATAAAAAGAAGCCTTATTCGGCTTCTCGTAACTGTTTTGCTTCTTGAATCAGTTGTCTGACTTTATCAAATTCGCCTTTGCCAAACGCATCGGCAACTTCCTGCATTTTATCGAAATATTCCTGCTTGTCAGGGTAATATGGTTGTAAATCACGGATAAACCCTTCAATGTAACGAGGAATTGGCTCTTTTGCATCTGGGTTCGAAATCTCTTCTAAAATCACATCTTCAAAAGGCTCGGCATCTTCCCAAAGATAAAATTGTTCTTCATCAACTTTTGCTAAAATATCTTTTGATCCAAAAAACTCCCATGGTCTACTCCCTCTCATGTCCACTGTTCTTTCTGGCACGCTTGCCACTTCCTTTTCTTCTTGTGCTACACTCACCTTTTCTTCTTGCGTAGCACTTGCTTGTTTTACTTCCACTTCTTGCTTCGGTTCATTTGTCTCGCTGTTTGCATAGAAATATCCACCTGCGATTCCCCCAGCTACTACTAGCCCACCTAGCACACTTGCGACAAATTTATTCATTTTCCCCTCTCCCTTTGTCCGTTTTCAGAAATATTTTATAATACCATATACGGACAGGAAAAGGAGGAAGTTTCATGTTTTGGAAAATTTACAGACTATATTCACCACGGCTCTGAATGAAGACTTGTTTCACTACATTTGCTGTGATTCTCCCTAGTTTGTTCGGGGTTATTTCGATTGTATGCCATCCACGCGTCACTAGGCCGTCATCGTCCTTATCGACATACGGCACTAAATCAATATTCTCGCCACTTGTATCCGTATATGGAACGGTATTCCCGTCTACTTTGACGGTTACTGCTGTCGGCATTTCGGAAAGTTTGAATATCCCATACTCGATTTCGTGCGTATGATCCGGCAATTCAATTTGATGTGTGTGGTCAGGCAATGTTACGTTATGCGTGTGTTCAGGAATATTCACGTTGTGCGTATGGTTTGGAATCGTCACATTATGACGGTGGTTAGGTAAGTTAATGCTATGACGATGATCTGGCAAGTTGATTTGATGCGAATGGTCGAATTGATCTGTAAACGTGACGGTATGCCTGTGAGTGTCTATCGTTCCGCCTGTAGACGTCGACGTTTCAACTTGGAGCATGCCAAAAATTTTATCGGTCGTCGTTTGCGTTGTTCCTCCACCGTCCGCACTCGTAATCACCGCTGCTCCACCATCTGCACTTGTGACCACTCCACCACCACCGCTTGCGCTTGTGACTACTCCACCGCCGCCACTTGCACTCGTGACCACCGCGCCGCCGCCGGATTTAGTCGATGTGACGATTGCGCCACCGCCTTTCGTTGCTTTCGAATAGGCGCGAAATTCGCTTGTTTCAAACGTCAAAAGCAACTTATTCAACCTTACCACTTCATCCGGTATATAAAAACGAATCACGGCCGGATTTTGAGGGTCAGCGTTGTCCTCGTAGTCATGGGAATCTATGTTTGTTGCTCCTTGTGCGTATATTTCGTTAATTTGCTGTCGCCGTTCTAATTCGGTTTGCGTAGTAGTGATGTCGTCATACTTGTTGGCAATTTCAAGGTCAATATCTGCCGGATTCCCTGTCATATCCCGTTTGGATTCTTTAACAATACGTGCTTCAATCGTCCCAAAGTCTGGGTCGATCATACGAACGACGCGCCCCATCCGCAATTTATCCACATCTAATTTAGTGATAACCGAAAGGTCTGCGGCGTTTACTTTATAGCTAATCTTCGGTTCTTTCCATTGATTTAGCAGCCCGATTGCGCTTGCTTTCAAGTTTTCTTCATTCTCAAAACGTTTATCTACCCATATATATGAACGCAACCCATACTTTTGTATGGATTGTGCATCTTCTACATATGGAACGCCATTGTTTACTTTTTTGATGGTTAATTGATTGACACCTTCGCCGCTTCCTAACGGATAGATACGGTTAACAATCCCTGTCGGGTCAATCTCCCTTTCGATACCGATCATGTTTTTGCCGTACCGAATTTCACAGGATACAGTCATTTCCGGTATGACAAGATTCAATGTCCATGGATAGGAGGTAGTATCCCATGTCCATTGATACTGAACATCAAACGGTTGCGGCACGCTAAACAAGGCGGACAATAGGTTTTCATTTTCCCATTTGTAAGAAAAATACCGTGTAAATTCAACCGTTCCCAATCGCCAACGCGGTGTTGATTGTTTGTCTAAAATATATTGAAGTGTGTCTCTTGTTGTTAAGTTGGTTGTTTGATGGTATTGAAAAAGCACGTCATCCAGCAAGGTGGCTAGGACGTGCTCGCATTGATATTCCACGGATAAATCTGATTCATTTTTTCTCGTTAGTGACGGAATGATGCGAAACAACCCGATATATTCACCGGTATAGTCGTCCGTGATCTCTACAAAACTCAATGGCTGACACTCGTCGTTTTTCGGGTCATCCAAAGGCAAAGAAAAAGAAGCCGTCCATAATTCATTGAACCGCTTCTCATAGCCCACGTTAAAAGCGTTTTGCAATATCGCCACTGGCTCTAGGTTTTGATTATAGACTTTTATCACGGCTTCACCCCCTCTAAATCATATAGTTGTTCACGTCTTGCAGATATGGTTTCGTGTTGTCGCTTGTTTTGTTATTGCAGTTTTTGAAGATGTTGCCGTTTAACAGTACCAAGTCAGACGCAAAACTGAAGTACACACCGTTGTCAAAATTCACGATGGTGTTATTACTGATATTGACAATGCCGGAAGTATTCGTTTGAATGGCATTGTTGGCTTTTGTACCGATATTTTTGATGATGTTATTGGCGATTTTGGCGATACTCATGTTTTCCGTGCGAACAATGTGGCTGGTGTATTGCGTTGCGTCCACAATCAATTCATTCCCCTCGAAGATAAAGTGATCGCAATCCGCATAGACGCATACCGTACTCGCTTCTGTTATTGGCGCAACGGTACGAATCCGATTTCCTCGAACAATCGCCGAACCTAAATCATGGCCTAAACGAATTGGAGCATATACGTTTCTAAATGTGCAATCTTCAATGAGAACACTACAATCCTGCCCATACGCATATACTCCGTATCCGTCTTTATGCCCTTCGATGGTGGCCCCGATGATTTTTAAATCCTCAAACCAGTCTTTGAGGTAAATCACCGACATGGTTTCATCCCTTGTCTGTCCGATTCCCCAATGTGTGGAATAATACCCGCCTAGAATCGTGATGTCTTTTTTCATCGCCGCTCCTAACGCGTTATTGACCACCACGCCGTTGTATTCATTGTCCTTGGCGATACAGTTGTCAAGGAGAATCTTCTCCATTTTGGAACCTTCTGGGCATTGACCAATACTGAAGCCAGCCATACTTCTTGTAGAACCTGCGTTATGGCTACTTCCTACCGCAATACAGTTGATATAGCGGATATTCGTCACGTCAAAACGGTTTGTATGGATATGAATATCAAAACCCGAACCTTTGTTATTTTCTGCCCGACAATTCACATAATCAATGAAGGAAGGCCCGTCGTCAAGTTCAAATGCCGAACCATCCGGGGGATCGTTGTCATTCGTGTAACATGAATTTTGTACGACACAATCGCGAAAGGTAATGTATTTTGAAATTCCTCGTTCCGGTGCTGGCGCAAAATCTGTGTCTGTAAGTGAAATTCCGTCCTCCATGATGTTGTCAACGATCACTTTTTCAAACACAGAAAAACGCACCGCACGCAAATCCAAGCCGCCTTGTGCGTTGATACACTTTACTCGATTCATGTAGGCATTGTCCACCGAACACAAATGCACGTTATAGACCATGTTGTTTTGTGCATCCAGCGTCAAGTCTTGAATGATGATTTGTTTGTCATTTCCGATCTGAAGCGGACGATGTGGATCTACTCCGCTGGTGTATGGCGGGACATTCCAATTTGAGAACATAGCCGGATAGGCGTTCGGTTGATAGCCTGCCCCTGCTTTATATTTGATGATGGTTTTATCCATCCCCGCGCCAATAATGATTGTATAAGACGGGATTCTTAAACCGCCTGCTAGATAAGTTCCTTCCGGGATATATACCATTTTCCCAGTGTTAAAAGCGGCTTGAAGGGCGGCAGTATCGTCTGTAATCCCGTCGCCCACTGCGCCATAATCTTTGACATTCACAAAGGGGAGTTTATCTTTCCCTACCTTATTGCTTTCTAGGTAGGAAAAGTTATCGTTTAATACTTGCGCGACAATTTCGCCGCCTATTGCAATTAGAGACATAGACTCACCTACTTTCTATACGAATCTGTGTTTCCATACAAATTCTACGGTAGCATTTGGATTCCCGCCTTCAAAAATGAGTGTGTTCATTCCAGACGCCAGCATAAAAAAATCACCATTCGTTTGGTTCAATAGGTTTGCCCCTCCAAACGTCACGGTGAATTGATTGCTATCGATATAAATTTCTCCGTCATAACTTCCGCCGATAATCAAGGTTTGCCCTGTGGTTTGGTTCGTGATTCGTGGATTGATGACGCTTCCGGTAATCCTTAAGGATAGCGGAGTTTCCATATACCCATAATTGTATGCGTAGCTGTAATGTGTGCTGTATTTCCACTCGAATGAAGCGATATTCTTATACATCAAGCCGCTGTCGTATCGTTCTCCACGATCATAGTACACTGTATAAAACGGGTCATAAGCGTTATACGGCGCATAAGCGAACGGGTCATAGGCGGTCAACGGAAGAATAAACCTTCCTGTTCTCGCTAATCGTTCAATCGGCAAAGAACCGCTGTAACGAACGATATAGTATTTTTCCGGTTCGTAATCAAATTGCAGCCTAATCTCTCGCGGTTTCCCGTATTGGTCAACAAAAAAAGAAGCGATGCTTCGCACAATCTTTTGAAGGTCGCCCCATGTTTTTTGTTGGACAATCCCACATGGAATTTCAAATGTTCTCGCATTGAAACGGCTATTGAGATAATATAAGCCGTGTTTCCCCGGAATGGATACCGTTACACTTTCCACTTCAGGCAATATATCATTCTTGTGGCCAGCCAATACCACAAAGCCCAACTCACTCGGCCTTTTTCCATCTAATGTAATCATGTTACTCCAACCCTTCTCTTGTTCGTTTTTGAAAGGTTGTATAGTTCCCTCGCAATTTTATGAATATCCGTCTCATCACGAACAGTCATGTTTTGAACGACGATTTGTGGCTGTTCAGCAGTAGGAAGTTGTTTCGCCATTTCTCCGGCAATCAGACTAGCAATTCGCCGCGCATGTTGGCCTTCAAACGGCACGATGGCTTCACTTACGTCACCGAATCCGGCATTCCCGAAAATGACTGGTCTTTCAAACACGCCACCGACTTTGTACCAATCGACGCTGATCTTCGGAACGCTAGGCGGGTTCAGACTGAATTTCCCGGACAGTTTGAAGTGTGGCAATTTGATTTTCGGAAAGCTGATTTTCATGTTGCGGAAAAAGCCAACGATTTTATCAATTTGTTGTTTCACAAAACCGACCGCCGATTTGATCGGACTGGTGATTGCATTTTTAATGCCGTTCCACACGCTCGTTGTGGTCGATTTAATGCTGTTCCATACACTTGAGATTGTGGAACGTATGCCATTAACAACGCTAGAGATGGCCGATTTAATCCCATTCCATACAGATGATGCTGTACTTTTTAAGCCGTTCCATATGGATGTTAGCGTGGATTTTATCCCATTCCAAACAGAAGTTACGACCGAACGAATAGTATTAAAAATGGTGGATATCGCTGTTTTTATGGCATTGAATACTGTACTTGCTGTTGTCTTAATCGCATTCCATACAGTCGTCAGTGCCGTTTTAATTGCATTCCATACCGTTGTAAAAATGGTTTTATAGATGTTCATCATCGTCGTAAAATACGACTTTAATCCGTCCCATACCGCCTTCGCCGCTGCTTTAATTGCGTCCCATGTCGCTGATAAAAACGCCTTGATTTTATCCCAATTTTTATATATAGCAACGCCAGCCGCTACCAATCCGGCGATTGCTGCTATAGCAATACCGACTGGTCCCGTGATTGCTGATATTGCTGCACTAAAAACTCCTGCCATTCCTCCCGCTGCTGCAATAGCGCCAGATACCGCTCCAAACGCCGCCGTAAGGGCTCCGATTCCACTTGCTGCTGTGCCAATAATAGCAAGCAACACACCGATAGCCGTACCTATACCGGCAAGCACTGCCGCTACCGCCGCCGCGGTGGCAATAAATTGTTGAGTAGACGGAGAAAGATTGTTGAACCAGTTAATGAGATTTTGAATATATCCAGCTACTTTCTCGATTGCCGGCGCCAGCGCATTGCCGATGATAATTTGTGCGGTCTCAAAAGCTCCTTGCAATTCTTCAAGCGAACCTTTGAGGTTGTCTTTCATTTTCTGTGCTGCTTCTTGCGATGCACCGGCAGAGTTTTCAAGTGACTTTGTGAGTTCATCGAATTTCTCCGGCCCTGCTTCAATAACCGTCAGCATCCCGCTAGCGGCTTCTGTACCGAAGATGGTAGACAATGCAGCGAGTTTTTGAGCGTTGCTCATTTTTTCGGTGCTTTTCGATAGCTGGGCAATAATCTGATTGAACGGAAGCATCTTTCCACTTGAATCCGTAATGCGGACGCCCAATTCTTTCAACATGGCTGCTGCTTCTTTCGGCGGGTCTGATAAGCGAATTAGGGCAGCACGCAATGTTGTTCCGGCCTGCTCACCACGTATCCCCGCGTTCGCCATGATCTCCGTAGCCGCGCCAAGCTGTTCTAACGAGATCCCCAATGTCCGAGCAACGGGAGCCGCGTATTTAAAGGTGTATTGCATGTCCTGAATACCAGCCGCCGAATCATTCGCTGCTTGTGCGAGAACGTCTGCCACCCTAGCCGCTTCTGCCGCTTCAAGACCGAAGGAGTTCAATGCCGCTGATACGGTGTCAGCAACAAGCGCCATATCTTCGCCGGACGCTTCAGCTGCCGCGATGATACCCGGCATTGCCGCTAGAATCTGATTCGTGTTATAACCCATTGCGGCCATAATCTCCATGCCTTCCGCCACTTCAGTAGCTGACTTGGAAGTGGACGCACCAAGGTCAAGAGAGGCCTTCTCTAATTTCTTCAATTCTGATGGAGTAGCTCCGGCGATGGCACCAACGCGGTCAATTTGTGCTTCAAAGTCCATCGACTTTTTGACGGCAAATCCTAATGCACCGCCAATCGCTGTGGCCGCTGCGCCCATCGACGTGGCCATGGATTGCCCGACAGACTGCATTCGTTGACCAACATCGCGCAGGTTATTTCCGACGGAGGATAGACGCTCTTGCATCTTCCCCCATGCAGTCGTGTGCTTGTTGATAGATGCATTTGTTTCGTCGAGCTTGCTTCGCAAGTTGTTCAATTGTCCTTGTGTTTTCTCAATCTCGCGTTGAAATGCCCTGTATTGCCCTTCGCTGATTTCTCCGCGTTGGAATTGCTCATTGACTTGCTGCTGTACCGATTTCAAACGGTTCAGCTTCTCGCTTGTGTTTTCAATTTGTTTCGCAAGGAGTTGTTGTTTTTGAGCAAGAAGGGTCGTGTTTTTCGGGTCAAATTTGAGAAGACGTTCGACTTGTCGCAACTCACTCTGAATATCCTTGCTCTTTTTGTTGACGTCCTCTAGGGCTTTCCCTAGCTTCGTTGTGTCGCCCGATATAACTACTGAGATTCCTCTTACTGTTTCGGCCATATTCTCACCACCTTATGCAAAAAAGGCGTCTATATCCGCCTGTGTCGCCATTCTGCGGCGAGGTTTCCGTTTTCCGGTTTCCATGTCCACGTAAATATTCACGTATTTCAGCAAGTCATTGACCGTCAACTCGTTGATTTCATCAAAAGAAAGACCGGCGCGTTTCCCAATCACAAGCAACTCTAAATCAGGACGCTCCGGCGGTTCGTATACCGTGTCATCATTTTGTTGCGGTTTGGATTCCTCGACGAAAAAAGCCCTCTGCCGCTTCGTTCATAATCGCAGTCAAGGCATCGGCATCTGAAAAATCCACATACTCAAATTGGTCGAGCCACGCTTCAAAATTCGGAAATGCTTTACCCTTCCCCTCTGCCGCTTTGTTCATCGCCCACGCAATTTGCAAGAGAGCGACAGAATCCAATGCTGATGGGTCATTCGCCAGTGCCTGCATTTTCAATAGGTCGCCAATCAAATCCGTTTTGAACTCTTGCTTGTAATAAAGAAGGGCCAAAGGCGTAGCCTTCAGCCCGATTTCTTTCTCACCGATTTTAATGGTTCTCATTCATCACACCCCCGATGTTGCGCCCGGTACTGTCACCGTGCTAAAGAAAGCGTCATAAATCGCTTGGTTGGTGTCATTCAATTCAATCACGCCACGAACAACGTTTTTGCCGCCGATTTCAATTGGCAGGATGGTGATGTTGAGTGTTTGTGTCGTCGGCTCAACCGATTCCCCGCGGGTGTTGTGCTCTGCCGTCGGGCGGCTAGCTTTGCATCTGTAATACACAAAACGGCGATTTTTCTTGTCACCGAGGATTTGACCCATGAGCGCAAATTCTTTCGGAGTTCCATCTGTCGTCTCAACGAGCATTCCGTTCGCGTCGATTTCCCATCCAAGCATTTCAGCCAGAACGTCATCCGGCAGGTTGGCCATTTCAAGTTCAGCTGTATAACCATTGTTGCTCGTATATGTGAAATACGGGCCGTTGTCCGCATAGAATGTGGTTTCCTCACCCTGTGGCTCTGGACTGAAACGGACAGCCCCCGGAATAGCTACAGGTGTTTCCCATGTCGGTGTTGTATCGTCTGTCAAGAAAGCAATATGAACTTTATCAAGCCCGAATGTGACTTTGTTTTGGCTCATATGCCTAACCTCCTAAAATTTGAATTTCATAGAGAATTTGATACATTTTTTCCTCGTCGAGATATGTTTCAAATTTACGATATGGCAAACCTAGCTCTTTTAATTTGTCCTGCACCTTTTGCTCGGCAACAAGGTCCTTTTTTACCGTGTATAGTTCCACTTGAAAATCATCAATTGCAACATAGTTGACGTTATCCGCCATCATATCATTGGAGTAAGCAAACTGATAAACGATAAACGGCGGCGTGACAGGGCTGGAAAATGAACCGTAGGCGACGGGATAGCCAATACTTTTAAGTGCTTGATATAACTCCGCTTGTGTCATCTTAACCACCATTTTCAATAATCCGTTTCAATTCGTTTGGCAATGGCGCGCCGTATTTTTCATAAGCCGGCCGCAAATGCGGATAGGCAGGGACATGCCCGCCGTTGACCTTTGCATGACCAAATTCCAAAAGATGAACACGGCGATAATGTTTTTTGTTCCATACGATGCGCTTAGTCGTTCCGTACCCATCTTCCTTGGTAATGCCGAATCCTTTCGCATATTCGCCTGTCCGTTTTCGTGCCAGCGCTTTGGTTTCTTGTAATACTTTCCGCGCAGTTTTGTCTACTGTTTTTCGAACACCTTCAGCCACGTCATCCGTGTATTCTTTGACCGCCGAAACTAATTCATCAGCTAGACGATCAATTGGAATATTCACCATCCGCCGCCACCCTTTCCGTCGCGATAATGGTCAACGTTTTCTTGCCCTCGTCATCGTTGAGAACGCTCTGTATATCAAACAGACGACCTTGATAGTCAATCTTCATTGTCTCGTTAATTCCAGGTGTATATCTGATGATAAACCGATAGGTTCTCTCCGCCTGAACGGATGCGGCGGCAAAGTATTCCCTGCCGCTCACCGTCTTAATTGCCGCCCAGCAAGCACGAACCGGCTTCCATTCTTCGATTGTGTTTCCGATTTCGTCTTGTGTCGTAACCAACTTCATTAAGGTTATCTTGTGTCGGAATTGCCCGGGATTCATGCCGTCTCACCGCCGTATGCATATGTCAGCTGGGCTATAATGCTTTGTAAAATCGGGCGCACTTGATCGGATGCCTTACCGATCAATTCCCTGTTTTCATACCAGTCGGCAATTAGTGTCATACAAAAAATTTTAGCAAGGTAGTTCGTAGCGTCGAATGTTGCTCCTGTTGCGTTTTTGAGGTATTCCTCCGCCGCATTAATGAGTGTAGTAATCAACGCATCGTCATCGCTAAAATCCACGCGTAGCCAGTTTTTTACTTCTTCAAGGGTGACGATCATCATTTATCACCCTTCTTCCGCTTCACTTCCTCGACATATGCGAATTTGAGTAACAGCTTTGCCATTTTCTCCGGCAAGTCGGCTTCCTCGCCTTTTTTCAGACGATAACCGATGCCCTCGCAATCCATTAGGGCGCGAACTTTCATGCTATCCCTCCTTCAAGAAAAATGAGGGGATTGCTCCCCTCATTAAGCAAGTTGTACTTCACCGAATACAAACGCCTCATCATCGCGCATTTTCACATCCATGCGCTCGATAGCACGCCACAAAGTAGCGTCAGTTTCAAACGCATCCATCGCGACGTCAGACGACATGATTTCTGTGCGCTGACGGTCGAACATGACAACGGCTTCTTTCAAGTCACCTACAATGATTGGCGCAAATTGCGCACCTGTGTCGCCGTCAACCCGGTTAGCCAAGACCTTGTTCGATACGATTACAACCGGTAAACCTAGAAGCTGGCGGCCGGTCGGTGAAGAAATGGACGGTTGTAACAAGTATTGACCGTTTTGGTCTTTCAGCGTATCGAGCCAGTTGTAAGCATCTTGGTTGACGATAACGCTAGAAGTTGAACGGAAAACAGGGTCTAATTGAACGTTGACGACTTGTTTCAAGCCGTCAAGGTCAGCGATAGCTGTTTTGGCTTTGGTGTTCAAGACATTAATAATCAAGCCGTTTCGCGTGACGCGGGATTCGTCACCAATCCAGCGAATAAGCGTATTAACAATTGCTTCCGTGCTGTCTTTCAGAAGTTCGTTTGTCACACGGAAGAATCCGGCGTATTTTTTCACTTGATACTGCAAGAGTGTAAATTGCGGTGTTGCTTTTTCACCAATTGCTGCACCTTCCTCCACTTCAACAAAGCCGGTTTGTTGCGAACGCTTCTTAAATACACGCGAACCGCTCAAAGTCGTTACAGGCTCAACCGTGATAAGGTTTTGCAAAGCGTCTTTGCTTTCGCGCAGTTCGTTGATACGAGTTTGAATGTCTTGTGGAACGGTATAGCCACCGTCTTCGCCTGTTCCTTCTTTCATTGCGTTGCGGAAACGAGTGCGAATGTGATTGACAAATGCTTCTACCTCGTTTTCTTTTACTTGTACAGTCGGTTTTAACGGCTCTTTATCCTCAATAGTTTGTTTTTGTTCCTCGTAAAGCTCTTTTGCAATATCGAATTTTTCTTGAAGCGCCACAATTTCTTCTTTCAGTTTTTTGGCTTCCTCGATTTTGTTTTCTGCAAGAAGTTTGCGGGCTTCTTCCTTTTTGTTTTGGATTTGTTCAAGCAACTCACGTAATTCTTTTGGCATATTTGTTTTCCTCCTTTTGTTTTTTGTGTAATAAAAAAAGAACTAGATAAGGTCTAGTTCCAAAAGCAATCGTTCTTTTTCGTCCTGTTGTTTTTGCTTGCTAACAATTTTCATAATGTCCTGCATAGACCGGTTTGCGCTATTGACGATCGCTAACCGGCTAAACGCCGCAACGTCGGCCACCTGCGGCTTGTCTTCTTGGTATAAAATACCGTCTGCAAACCCTTCTTTGACAGCCACATTAGCCGACATCCATGTTTCATCGTCCATCATTTGCGAAATTTTACTGCGCGATCTGCCAGTTTTTAAGGCATAAGCATTTACGATGGATTCTTTAATGGTGTCTAGAATGTCAGCAACCTTCCGTAAGTCGTGCATATTCCCATAGGCTGCTGTGAGTGGGTTGTGAATCATCATTACCGCCATTGGCGACATTAACACTTCATCACCGGCCATTGCGATAACAGACGCGGCGCTCATTGCTTTGCTGTCAATCTTGACGGTGATTTTTCCATCGTGTTCTTTTAGCGCGTTGTAAATGCCTGCTGCCGCGAATACACTGCCGCCGTAGCTATCAATCCATACGGTGATGTCCTTGCCTTTGTACTGACTCAATTCTTCTTTAAATGCGTTTGGAGACGTGGACGGCATCCCGAACCATTCATACAACCACGCTTCGTCATCGTCTACAATGTCACCTTCAATGCGAAGCTCCACACTCTCCGGTTCGGTTTCAGTCGCTTGGTTGACGATGAACTTCCAAAACGGCATCAGCCCTCACCTCCTTTCTGGTACTGCTGGCCGATCATCGTGATCGGGATATAGTTGCCGTTCACCATTAGGACATCACCGCCTTCCTCGGCTGGTAAGTCAAGATAGCTTCGAGCTTCATTTGCTGTATAAATGCCGTTGTTGACTCCTTTTGATAGGGCCTCCATCTGCGTTTTAATGTCAGCTCTCAAAATAACATTGACATTGAATTTAAAGAAATAGCCCTGTTGAATAAGCTCGTTCGACAAAATTTTATAGGTGATTTCTTCCTCGTACTGTTTCAAAATGTAAAGGAGCGTATCAACATAAAAAGCCAAGTTCTGCGCTTCTGCTGACGCATAACTTGACTTCTCATAGTCGTTAATTTGATTCGGTTTTATTCCAAACGCTGCTGCGATTTGCAACGCTGTGTACTTTTTCAGTTCGAAAAATTGGCTATCCGTCAGTTTAATATCTAGCGGAACCAACTTCATGCCTAACGGTACAGGAATGATTTTACCCGCGTTCTTCGAGCCATTAGCGAACTGTTCAAAACCTTTCACAAGACGATCGCGCGCATTGGCATCCAAATCGCCGGTGTATTCCAGCACGGCTTTTCCTGTCAGCCCCGTCTTATAAAGATTGTTCATAAACTTTTGGCTTTCCAGCGCACCGTCCACCGTGCTTTTTAGAATGTCACGAACCGACATACCAGTAATTCCGTCGAATGTCGCTGATGTTTTAAAGTGCAAGACTTCATCGTTTCTGAAAACATACATCTCGCCATCATACGGGTCATTGTATCGGTACCATATCGCATTTTTCTCGCCCAAAATACCCCCGTCGTCCACCACGATAGTGACATACTGGCTTGGGAGTATCCACATGTCTTGTAGCTGCGGACCGTTGTACCGGCACCATACATACGCGTTACCATAATGATTTCGGTTCATTTCCACCGTTGACCAAAAAACGCTACTTGTCATATACGGGTTTGGGCGTAGTTTTAACAGGTTGTAAATTTCCTCCCTGTCGCTTTTCACAATGCCGCGTTCCGTCCGCTGGTACATCTTTAATGGCAATTTGCCAAGGCTCTCCGACAGGATTTTTAAACAAGCAAAATAAGTTGCTTCCGAAAGTTGATCTTTCGGGGTATCGGGGTCAACGCCTAACCACTGCAAAAGTAGCGGGTTGTTCATGTCTACCGTTTCATTTCGCGGTCGGAAAATTCTTGTCAGGCTGTTCCACCATCCCATTGTCTCACCTCCTTTACCAACCCATCATTTTGAGGTATTCTTCCGTAATCTCATTAATATCAACCGTCTCTGTTCTCGTCATCGCCCGTGTCATCGCGTTAATTACAGCTGCTAATGGGTCGATACGGTCAGTTGATTTATCCTTGTCTAGCATGATATTTTCATTATGATCTTGCCGCACAACAGCATTTCCGACCGCCCAATTGAGCACAGGATTATCATCGTGCACAATCTTGCCCGAAAAAACCAACTCTCTGAAAAACTTCGTTGGCTCCGACAGCGTACGAATCCCTTGCCTAATTTCGACCATTGTATAGCCTTCCGCTTCCATCTCCTGAGCGAAGTGCGTGGCGTTATACGGGTCATAGCAAATCTCCTTAATGTCCCACAGCTTGTCATCAGCCAATTTCTTGATATACGACTGGATAAAGTGATAATCCACCACAGAGCCAGGTGTGACGGTGATCCAGCCTTGCTCTACCCATAAATCATATGGAACTTTATCCGTCCGTCGCTTCTCAGCCAGCGTATCCTCTGGAATGAAGCTATGCGACCATACATAAAAACGGCCGTCGCCTAACGGGACAACGCCGCTGATGCTCGTCAAGTCGATTTTTTTAGACAAGTCCACACCGATATAGCACTCTCGGACATCTAAATCAATTTTCTTCGATGTAGCACATGCACGCCATTTATCTAACGGAATATAGCCGTTGTCTTTTTGGTCTACCCATATATTCATGTTCTTCGTTAAAAAGCTCCGCATTTTTTCAGGCACATCTAAAGCTGTTTGCAGTTCACTTCGCAAAAAATTCATACCTTCCTCATACGTCGCGACGATCGGATTGGCTTTTATCCAATTCCGTTCGTCTTTGATGTCGTCGTCCTTGTCCAATTCACAAATCATTACGAAATACTCATCGTTTTCAATTGGCGAATCAGGATCGAGAATCTTTGACACGTACTGATATTCGGTATAGCAAGGCGAATCAAGGTTAAATCCTGCTGTTGTGATGACGACGATCAATGGGTTTTGACGTGCGACCATGCCGGAAACTAGTACGTCATATATCTCGCTCGTTTCGTGTACGTGGTATTCGTCAATAACAGCAAGGCTAGGGTTCTTCCCGTCCCCTGTTTTTCGCGCTTCTTTTGACAACGGCTGAATAATGCTGCCGCTCTTTTTATGCCGAATACGCCCGTAGGAATCGGTGTATTTGCCGTTTAACAGTGAGCATGACTGGACTTGCGACAGCACCTCATTGTATACGATGCTGGACTGTTCCCGGCCCCATCCGGCAATATATACCTCGGACTGCTCTGGCGACAGAAAGCATTCATAACTAGCGATTAACGCGAGAAGTTGAGACTTTGCATTTTTCCTGGCGAGCTGGATATATGCTTTCCGAAACCGGCGCAGGTGATTTTCTTTTCGTTTCCAACAGAAGATATTACCGACGACGAACAATTGAAAATCGGTCAATTCGATCGGCTGGCCGGCCAATATGCCTTTGGTGTGCTTGAACATCCGTGCCCAGCGATAGAAGCGATAAAGTTCGTCACCGTCGAAATAGTACGGATAATCGTCGTTAGGGATGAGTTCAATCTCGTTTAAAAACCGCTCACACGCCTGTTTATGCTTTTTACACGCCGTTATGCGCCCATCAACTATATCTTCAGCATATCGGACAATCCGAGCGATCAATTCAGTTGTCATAATGCATCACCGAACAGCTCTTCTTCTTCCGTCTTCGGCTTTTTATCCTCTTTCGCAATCGCCAATTTTGCCCTAGCAGCTGGCGTCAATCCGAATTCAGCTGCCAAGCTTTTCATTTGTTCATGCAACTGCTTTTTCTTGGTGAGAAGAGGATGAGGCACTTTATTTGTTTCGGCCGCTTTGTTGGTGTATTCGACCATGAGCCCCTCTTCAGCGATCATTTTTGTACACTTCACATAGTCCGAATAGGCATCGCAATATGTAGCAAGGGCAACAATATCAACATTTGTGATCAGTCCCAACTCCGATAGTTCAGAAACAATCCTTTTGAATTCCTTTTTAGCTAAAGGATCAAGCCAAGAAGGAGGTTTCACCTTGTCCGCTTTCGGCTTCAATCGTTCTTCAGCTTCCATTCGCTGTTCGATTTCTTTTTTCGTCAATCGGCTTTTATTCCCTTGCAACAAATGCAGCTGAATCGGCATCGCTTTTCGTCCCATCACGTTCTCACCTCCTGCTTACCCCCTTTTACGAGAAAAAACGAATTTTGTGCGCGCGAAGCTGCCCCCGCCGGTCCCTAGAGGGTAGCCAAAACTTTCCAGACCCCCCTACCCATACCGCCGTTTGTCCTCCGCCGTTTTCCGGTTGTGGCAGGACTGGCATAGGGATTGCAAGTTACTCATATCTAACCGCTTATCCCATGCCACCAATAGCGGCACTATATGGTCTGCAATTACTGCACGTGTAATGCGTTTATTCTTTAGACATTCCTGACATAAAAAGTTATCTCTTGATAAGACAGCTAATCTGATCCGTTCCCATTCTTTGCTGTGATAAAATGCTCTTGCTTGTTGGTTTCGTTTATACTTGTCATAGTGTTTATCTCTTTGCTTATCTCTCTGTCTCTGCTCTGCTAGATGTTTATGTTGGTCACAATATCTATCCCTTGTTAAGTTAGTACATCCGATCTTATTGCATGGTTTTAGTGGTCTGCTCGGCATAAAATCACTCCAAATAAAAAAGCACCCGATTATTTGGATACTCCGTTTACCGTATCCACTCCACCTTTACCTTTCGTTTGCTCCTTCTCTGCTCTCTCCGCTTGGCTCGCCATTTTGGTTTCTTGTCATTGTATTTGCTTCGGTAATATCGCTTGTCGCGTCCTAGGCTGTCTATGTCATCGTTAAAGATTAGCTCTCTAGAGGATGATTTACGATACTTCTTTTTGAACCGTTGTTTCATTGGTTCGATCATGCTTTTTAATCTCCTGCCGTATTTAGTTATCTAAGCCATTCAACCTCGATATTTCTTCGTTTTGGCACCCCTGATAATTTTAATACCGCTTGTGATGGATAACTCTCATCATACGCAAATTTCTTTGCATAGTTTTCTGTATCCACTAACGTATTGCCGCAGATATACCATTTCCGATATTCTTTGACCACTTTATTAAACGGGTCTATATGATACTCTTTGTATGGTTTGGCAAACTCCTTATGGAAATGACCGACCGCATACACATCGGCAATACTTCGTTTGGTTTTTGTTAAGTGTCTTTCCACTGCTGCTATCGTGCTTCCTCCACCGGTACCATGGTATAACTCAATGCTGTAAAAGTTTTTGTTAATGCTATATCCCACGATACCGCGATACTTTAAGTAGCGGTCTGTAATGCCGATTCGATGGCAAAACTCCAGCATAATGTCTAATCCTGCTTCTTCACTTCTGTAATCGTGATTTCCGGTGGTTACTCCATCTATAAGGTCGGCATAGTCTCTAAATAACTCCACCGCATAGTCTAATTGTTCCTGCGGTGTCATGCATTGATCGGTTAACTCCCCTTTGCTGAATTTCGTAATGTTGTGGAATAAGTCTCCATTCATGAGGATTCGTGTTTGCTCTCTATTTGCATTGATAAAGTCCAATATTCGTTTCATTAAGTCTTTATTGACCGCGTGGCTTCCTAAATGCCAATCGTTAATCAATAAGACGTAATACTCGTTCGCTGGCGGTAAGGTTTTCTTGATAAATTTCATGTGATCTTCCGCCCTTCATCTTTCACACACCGAGGAAACAGGCACGAAACAATAAAAGGAGCCTGCCATTTTGCGTAGACGCAATTTTTACACTTGTGTTTTTCATATTCCTCTTTCGCTCTTTGTTCTTCCTCATCGTACCGTTCCATGCCTGTCACCTCGCTTTCTGATTTAGCACATAGTTTTGTTTATTCTTTCAAAAACAATTTGCTTGGGTAAGATTTTGTGACAAACATATACACTTTGATAAGGGATTCCTTTTATCTCGATAGGATTGTCATAATCTCTAAAATAACTCACTCGCGGATTCAGATACATAATTTCAAAATCCTTGTCCTTGAATAAATCTGCTTTCTCTATACTGTCGAATAGGCCAACAACGCCAACAAGCATAGCAAAGGGTCTTCCTAATTCAAACAAACGTTTGAACACGTCAACTTTTTTAGAATAAGGCGGATTGCTGATGATGTAATCACATTCAACATCAATTTCAAAAAAGTCTTGCCCATACTCAATGTGTGTGTAAATAACTTCATGCCCATCTTTGGATAATTCTTTTACAAACAGACTTTTTTCTGTATCGAACGGACACCATATCTTTGAATTCGGTTTTATATATTTTTTGATCGGTTGGATTGCATAAGCCGGTGTGTAGTATTCATCATCCTTACTCTTTGCTACTGACGAAACAATCAATCGAAACCACCCCTTTGTTAGCATAATAAAACGCCACCCCGTTCGGAGTGACGTTTGGTATGATACGTTTTGATGTGTTCCGTAAGGCTTATACGCCATCCCGCACGTTTTCGAGGCGTTTATTTGCGATTTCGATATACTCCGGCTCGCGCTCAAACCCGATAAAATTCCTGCCTAGTCTCGCCGCAGCTACCGCTGTAGTTCCGCTTCCCATGAAGCAATCGAGCACGATCGCGCCTTCGTTCGATGAATGACGTATAATATTTTCGATTAGTTCGACGGGTTTAGGCGTGATGTGGCCGAGTTTCGGGGCGACTTCGTAATTCCAAACGGAATGGTGCGTTTTTTGATTGTTGAAGACGTATCGTTGTTTTTCGTATTCTTGGCGTAATTGTTCATATTCTCGACGAAGTGATTCATATGGTCTTGTAAAATATCCTGTTGACTGTAGTTTTTTGTAGTTACTCTCTGTCGGTAGTGAAAATTGTGTTTTTTCTCTTTTTGAAAAACCGAAGTAATGACTGGCCATTTGATTTCCTAGTACGTTTTTTATCGTCTGTTCTGTATAACCACTTTTTTCTAGTTCCTCATCTAAATACTTTTTTATACTCGCAAAACAATTTTTATCCGCGAAAATTTTACTTAGCCCCGTATCATCCTGAAACGTATAAAACAAGCAATATTCCGCCATTTGTTGATAATTTCGCAGTCCGCCCGTTTCTACAAACCCGTCAAGAAACCCTTTATTCCGTGCGCCTTCGAACCGTTTATTCCACACGATAAACTGCTTAAATACAAACGATGTATTTTCGCAAAGCGCCCGATGCAACTCGACGATCTGCTCGAAATCGTTATGAAACCAATAAAACGAACCATTCGGTTTCAAGACGCGTTCACACTCGCGAAACACTTCCGTCATCCACGCGACGTAGTCCTCGACCTTCCGCCACTTGTCCCAGCGTTTGTCCTTGCCGATATTATACGGCGGGTCAATCACGATAAGGTCTACACTATCGTCTGGCAGCAACCGCATGCCCTCGATACAGTCCATTTGATATATTCGGTTTAACTCAAGATTCCCGATTTTACCCATAACAAACCCTCACTAAAGAAAAACGCCACCCCATTTAGAGTGACGTTGATTTGGCCTGTGACGAGACAGGCAACGTTATAATATTTGACCCGTCCTGGTCCGCAGTTCGTAAATAAGCGCCTAGGCGTGACGGGTTCTGTTAATTACAGGCTTTTCCGAGATTCAAATACCTCCCACATCCGGCACAGAATCCCAAGTCTTTCGTGGTCATTTAAAACGCCGCCCTTCCTCGACCCCCAAAAAGAAAGAGCGGCGCTTGGGGAAAGGGGATTTGCTTGTCATAGGCTTGCCTACTATCATTTTACATCAGAAAATATTGCCAAAACGGACATAAAACGGACATGTTTTGCATAATAAAAAAATAGGGCGGATTATCTCCACCCTAACAAGTCCATAATGGAATATACGATTTCATTTCTCCACCGCCGCGCTTGTCGTTCGCTAATGTGCAATTGTTCCGCAATCCCTTCCCATGTGTAACGTTGTGGTTTTGTCCAATATTTTAGTTGTATCAGCCTTTTCTTTTCTTCCGGCAAGGCTTCATATATCGTTTTGATTGCATCTGCAATTTGTTCTAATTGCTGTAATCTCCGATGTGTTACCATAGCAACGGCTTTTCTTTCTGTCGGAGCGGAAGGAAGGTTTCCCCTTCCCCCTCCTATATTTTCGTCGATTTCTTTCCCGTATAGAATATCCTCGCGTATCCGTTCGATTTCTTTGAGTGTTTCGTGATACATGTATAGCTCCGCTTCCACATGTGCAAACGCCGCTTTATTTCTCGCTTTTGTTGCTACCGCCGTCATCCCATCACCTTCTTTAATGCTAATGCTAATATTGCATATCCCGCCATATCTCGTATGGTGTCCTCTTTGGATTCGTCTTTGACCAAATTCTCTTTGTTTTGCAGATTTTTTAAACGTTCCAGTTTATCCGTCAAGCGTATGATAAGCGACAAGTCCCCGTATTCCTCATAAACTTTTCTAAAGCTGTCTCCATAATCCCGGTTTTTTCTTATAATCATGTCCGCCAATTCGTTGCATACCTCTTTAACTGCTTGTTCAAATTCGTTCATCGGATATTCTTCAAAATTCATGTTTCGATATTCCTTTCCCGTCCAACTCATTATATCCCGCCTTTCTGATATACGTTGACTAGGTGTTCATATTTCTTTTTCATGATGTTTATCTGCTCCTGCGTTGCGATATAAGCCGCTTTCCATCGCAACGCTTCCGCTTCATATTCCGCTTCTTTTCTCCGCCACTCTGCCGCCGCCATTTCGCCTTTCATTTCTCTGTCTTTCGTTGTGCCTTCTGGATCAAGCGAATACACCGTTGCGATCGTTTCCCTGCGTTTGGCTTCTGCCAGCTTCCAGTCTTTCGTTGCCGCCGCCCACATGCCGCCTAATAACTCCAATATCTGACCGTAGATGGATAACTTTTCCATCAGTTGGGCTGGAAATTCCTCATTTAGAGAAGCCGCCTGTTTGTATAGTTCCGTTAGTTTTGCTGTTCTTTCTTCTTGGGTCATTTACTCACCCCTTACACTTCCTTACTTACATTCGAAAAATCCATCAATAGCATTGCGATCAAAGTAAGCTATAATGTCGTTCTGTAATCCTAAAAACTTAATATGATCTTCTTTTATTTCAACCTCATAAACATCTGATAAAATGATACTCACGTTGTCATTTTTTAATAAAACTTGGTAATTACTCATTTCCCTCACCCCTTACATTTATCCGCTTTCGTCGGGTCGTACTCATTGACGAGTACGTACCCGATTTCTTGAAGATACTTTACTTTTCGTTCGTCTGTCGTTTTGATCTCCCCGTGTGTGTTTGGATGACGTAAGATGAACACCATCGTTCCAATCCCCTTTCGATTATTCGATAAACCAAAGACCTTTCTTCATCAACTCAATCTGTCAATCATTTCCCCAGTCGTTAGCCATTCATTCATTTTCTTTATCCTCCTCCGCTTTTTCTTCCGCATATGCTTCACAGATAAACTCAATTTTATTTATGTTTTTGTATCCAAGTTCTTTGTATATCTCTACGGCTTTAGCAACGTCTTTTTCATCTGTAACGATTGCTACACGCCCAGCCGCAGGATTGAAGAAAGACCAAATGTATTTTTTTCGCAACGTTACTCATTCTCTTTTCCTCCCATCAGTTCTAAAAATTTTGTCCAAGACATCTTTTTGAAACTTCGTCAATTCAATTCCCGTGCCTCTTGCTCTTGCAATCTGCGCCAATACGTAAGCGTCTGTAACATTGTTGGAATCATGCTCAAATCCCCATCGTTTGTATACTTCAAGCACTACTTGCTCTTTTTTGGCGTTCCCTTTCGCTCCAGCGAATTTTTTGAGAAGGGAAGGGGCGACATCAACATACGGAATGCCCCTTCTATACAACTCAATCCGAATGCCCCAACCAATCCCTCCGAGCAAGAAACCTTTTTGGCTGGCGTATCCGAAACCTTCGATTGCAACAAAATCCGTATCGTGTACCGCATCGACAACAGCTTGAATAAGATTGCTCATTCTCGCCGGATCATCGCCATCTCTTTCGATTTCTTTCATCTCAATCACTTCCCCGTATGGCGATAACGCGACAAATCCTGTCCGTAAAGATGGGTCAATGCCTACAAATCTCTCAAATCTCATCAATATCTCCTTCCTTGCGCTGTCCTTTGCTGCGTGATTTTTTTACCGCTCATACTTTCCCCTCTCGAATATCCTGAATGATACTGTCAAAGATTTTTATAGCGATTTCGCATGTTTTCTTGTCATCGTCTGATTTTGCACCGGATAGCAGTGTAGCAACGGTTTGCTTGCGTGATTCTAAATACTCGATGAATTTATCTCTCATTCTCCCACCTCACCAATTTCACCGCAAAGGAATCTCACATTTTACATCTTCATACGCCCATTTGCCATTCTTCTTTTTATCCAACATGACAACCACTGTTCCACTGGATTCACGAACCTCATAGCCGTACATAACGTAATCATCGCCAACGCCTAGCTTTTCTCTCGCTATTTTTTCAGCTTCTTTCCATGTCAATAGTTCTCACCTCACAACAACGCCCGTAATTCCGCGATAAACTTTTGCTTCTGCAATACCACCATTTCGCATATCGCATAAAGCACATCATCCGGATTCGTATTGCGCTTTGTTTCCAGCAATCTTTCAATCTCTTGTTCTTGTTTCCGTATGAGTTGCTGTATCTGTTCCTGCATCATTTCACCTCAATAGCCGCGTTCTTGTCGTGCGTGATTTTCCGCGTTTTTTTGGAGATATGCTTTCTCTATCTGTTCCCATGTGAATCCGAGCATTTCGCCTAATCCTAAAAACTTTTCAAACATGTCTATATATGCAATTGATCTATATGTTTCGTTACCCTCAATGTCGTATTGCATAAGGATTATAGATAATTCGTTTACGTCCATGAACATAAAGATCAAATCTGAATCT